>Ga0265797_10000866_pt1 | contig 54818 bp, 51 predicted proteins | sample P2T30metagenome_FD_192433 | JGI IMG/M metagenome (GOLD analysis project Ga0265797, IMG submission 192433) | Plant litter microbial communities from East Loma Ridge, Irvine, California - P2 T30 | ecosystem: Environmental > Terrestrial > Plant litter > Unclassified | place: USA: California...
CGCCACGCGCATCACCACCGCACGGGCGACAAGTGGTGCATCTACCCGATGTACGACTACACGCACCCGATTTCGGACGCGCTGGAAAACATCACCCATTCGATCTGCACGCTGGAGTTCCAGGATCACCGCCCGTTCTACGACTGGCTGCTGGCCACGCTGTCGGCCGGCGGTTTCTTCCAGCAGCCGGTGCCGAAGCAGTACGAGTTCGCGCGCCTGAACCTGACTTACATCGTCACCTCCAAGCGCAAGCTGCGCCAGCTGGTCGAGGAAGGCATCGTCGACGGCTGGGACGACCCGCGCCTGCCGACCCTCGTCGGCATGCGCCGCCGCGGCTTCACGCCGGAAGGCATCCAGCTGATGGCCGAGCGCACCGGCGTGACGAAGTCGGACGGCTGGATCGACTACGGTGTGCTGGAAGGCGCCGTGCGCGAGGACCTGGACCCGAAAGCGCCGCGCGCGATCGCCGTGCTGCGTCCCTTGAAACTGATCGTCGACAACTTCGACGCCAACGACAGCGTCGAGTGCAGCTCGCCCGTCCATCCGCACCACCCGGAACTGGGCAACCGCACGTTCCCGTTCACCCGTGAACTGTGGATCGAGGAAGAAGATTTCATGGAAGTGCCGAGCAAGGGCTACTTCCGCTTCTACCCGCCGATCGACGGCCAGCCGGGCGCGCGCGTGCGCCTGAAATACGGCTTCGTGGCCGAGTGCGTCGGCTACGACAAGGACGAGAACGGCAAAGTCACGGCCGTGCACGTCAATTACTTCCCGGACAGCAAATCCGGCACGGACGGCGCCAACAACTACAAGGTCAAGGGCACGATCACGTGGGTCAGCGCCGCCGCCGCAGTGGCCGCCGAAGTGCGCCTGTACGACCGCCTGTTCACGGACGCGACGCCCGATTCGGGCGGCAAGGACTTCAAGCAGTTCCTGAACCCGCATTCGAAGGAAGTCATCACGGCCTACCTCGAGCCCGGCCTGAAGGATGCGCAGCCGGAACAGCGCTTCCAGTTCGAACGGCATGGCTATTTCGTGGCCGACCGCGTCGATTCGCAGCCGGGCAAACCCGTGTTCAACCGGATCGTCACGCTGAAAGACAGCTGGGCCACCAAATAAAGCATTTACATATGTACCGAGAACCGCCGCGAGGCGGTTTTTTTATGTGCAGGACAAAGCTGAAACTTCGTCCTTAATACCGGCGGCGTATTTGTTTATGCGTCTCGGAAGTATGGCGGCCAATTATCGCTTTCGATTTGCCACCTGAATGCCGGCAGCCCGCGGCCAGCACCGTTACGCCACGGTATCGTCGCTGGCAAGAATGACAGCTATGCAGCGGCGCCCCTTTTCTGGTATCACGTTAATAGCCTCGAGCCGGCTGAGTATTTAAATACAACGGTATTATGTATCGGTCCACGATGTTGAATAACTTATGGTTGTGGATTTCAAAGAATGCTTGACGAAACGCTAGGACAATTCTTATATTAAAGGCAGCACAAACAGGGTTCTGATCATGCACGCATTATTCCGCCCGATCGGGCATGCGCTTCCGAAAAATCCCCAGTGGTGGCCGGGCGTGCTGCTGTCGCTCGGCGCGGGAGCCCTGTTCTACGGCGCGGCGGCCCGCTCGATCGAGAACGACGCGCGCCAGCGTTTCAGCAATCATGCCCGTACCGCCCAGTTCAGCATCGCTTCGCGCATCAAGACCTACACGGACGTGCTGCGCGCCACCGCCAGCTTCTTCCAGGCCGACGACGACGTTTCGCGCGCCAGCTTCCACCGCTTCGTGCGTGGCCTGGACCTGTCGCACAATTTCCCCGCCATCGACAACATCAACTTTGCCCGTCACGTGAGCGACGATGAACGGGCCGGTTTCGAGCTGTCCATGCGCGCCAACGGCGCCGCGGCGGAAGGCTATCCGCCCTTTGCCATCAAGCCCGCCACACGCTACCCCGCGTATGAGGTATTGACCCTCCTCGAACCCATCGGCGGGTTCGAGGAAAAATATGGTGTCAACCTTGCCTCCAAGCCGCACGTGGCCGCCGCCATGGCGCGCTCGCGCGATACGGGCGAGCTGGCCTCGTCGGGCCGGCCGATCGGCATCATCGCGCGCCCGCACGGTGCCGACCTGGGCATGCGCCTGCCGCTGTACCACCGGGGTATGCCACTCGACACCATCCCGCAGCGCCGCGCAGCGTACATGGGCTCCGTTGGCATCGGTTTTTCCGTGCCGCGGCTGCTGCAGGGCGCGCTGGACGAGATGCCGATTCCCAATGTCCGGCTGCAACTGTACGACGTGGGGCGTCGCGCCGCGGACGGCGCCGGCACGGTGGACGAGCCGCGCCAGATGCTGTTCGACAGCGCCGATACGGCCCAGCTGGAAACACCGGCCAGGACGTTCCAGCACATGCTGCCGATCGATTTCAACGGCCGCGTGTGGACGGCCTATTTCAGTGCCCCGAAAGCGGCGCTTTACACCCGCTTCGATGCCTACCTGCCGATCCTTGCGGGGCTGACGGGCACCGTCAGCTGCCTGCTGCTGTATGCGCTGTTCCATACGCTGGCGTCGTCGCGCAAACGTGCGCTGAAGATCGCCCACGCGATGACGCGCGAGCTGCGCGACAGCCAGGCCAAGCTGCAACTGTCGCACCAGCGCCTGCGCCGGCTGGCCGCGCATGCCGACCAGATCAAGGAGGAAGAGCGCAAGCGCATCGCCCGCGAGATCCACGACGACCTGGGCCAGAACCTGCTGGCACTGCGCATCGAGGCGGACATCCTCGCCACCCGCACGGCCAAGCGCCATCCCTACCTGCACGCCCGCGCCCGCTACACACTGAACCAGATCGACAACACGATCCGCAGCGTACGCCACATCATCAACGACCTGCGGCCGAACGTGCTGGACCTGGGCCTGAACGCGGCCGTCGAATGGCAGGTGGCCCAGTTCCGCAAGCGTTCCGGCATCGACTGCGAACTGATCGAGCACGGCGGCGACGTCGATATCGACGACCGCTGCGCCACGGCGTTCTTCCGCGTACTGCAGGAATCGCTCAGCAATATCTGCCAGCACGCGCGGGCGACGCAGGTCAAGGTCGAGCTGCACCAGCAGCAAGGCCTGCTGCAGATGAGCATTACGGACAACGGCGTCGGCCTGCAGGCCGCCAGCCGGAACAAGACGGGCTCATTCGGGCTCGTCGGTATCGAGGAGCGGATCAACCTGCTGGGTGGCACCTGTGCCATCAGCAGCATCCCCGACGGCGGCACCACGATCACGGTCTCCGTGCCCGTCGCGTACCGGGGAGCGTTGACACCTTTCATCGGCCAATTTGCCGAACATTAACGATTGACCAGCCGTTGACTTACCAGATGTACCGAGATGCCTAAAAGCAAGACCCGATGTGCGGAGATGCCTTACAACAAGAACTGCTGCACTCTCAACCACGAAAGGATACGATCATGAACACGAGCGATTTCGATACTATTGCCGAGTTGGATCTGGAACCCATCAAAGTCAAACTGATGCATGAGGAATCGGGCGAGGGCTGGTCGCTGCAGCGGGCCAATGCCGTCGAGTTCGAATACCGGCGCTTTCTGTACCTGATGAAGAAATTCCCCCACGAACAGACCGCACCGCTGCAGGACGTGGACACGTTCTGGCACTACCACATCCTGGATACGATGAAATACGCCATCGACTGCGCGGCCGTCTTCGGGTATTTCCTGCATCACTTCCCATACATCGGCCTGCGCGGGGAAGACGATCTGGAAGCGCACCACCGGGTCGGCGAACGCATGAAGGAACTGTACGAAGCAACCTTCAACGAGCCGTACATCCGCGCCGGCCGGGATGGCGTCGCGTTTTCCGGCGCACCTGCGGAGGGGGCGCGGACAGCGTTCTCGGGCGCGGCGGTGCAGACGGCGTTTTCCGGCGCAGCCCGGGGCTCGCAGCAGTTCGCGTTCTCGGGGGCGCCGTCAGCACGGATGCGCACGGCCACCGACAGCGCACGGGTGGCGTTCTCCGGCGCCTCGACCGGCAGTGCACAGGTCGCCTTCTCCGGTGCGGCGACGCAGGTAGCGTTCTCGGGCGCACCGGCAAGCGCTGCACGGGCAGCGTTCTCCGGCGCCCCCGCAGGCCAGGCACCGGTCGCGTTCTCCGGCGCCCCCCAGGTCGCGTTCTCCGGCATGCCGGCAGCGCAGCGCCCTGCAGACAAGTTTTACGCGCAACGGCCGCGCCTGAGCTCCGCTGCCTGAGTCCTGTTGTACCGGAACCGCAACAGCGGTTCCGGCCTCTCCCGCCCCGTTCCCCCTGCAGTGGTCCACGTTGCATGCGCACGATAGAACTTGCCGCTTGTAATCGCGGAGACTTTCAATATACTAGTTTCGGTTGACGCGCATCAACACCCCCGCACCATCCTCACCCGGCATTCGGCCACCCTGGCCAGGACAATGCCTCTGCCCACCTCGCATAAAGGTCATCACGCATGTTTTCTTCCGAACACTTCAATACTATCGCCGCCCTGGACCTGGAGCCCATCAAGGTCAAGTTGATGCACGTGGAGTCCGGCGAAGGCTGGTCGCTGGAAAAGGCGACTGCCGTGGAGTTCGAATACCGCCGCTTCCTGTACCTGATGAAGATGTTCCCGCAGGAGCAGACGGCGCCGCTGATGGACGTCGACATCTTCTGGCACTACCACATCCTCGACACGATGAAATACGCCATCGACTGCGAAGCCGTGTTCGGCTACTTCCTGCATCACTTCCCCTACATCGGCCTGCGCGGCGAGGATGACGAAGCGGCACACGAGCGCGTCGGCCAACGGATGAAGGAACTGTACGAAAGCACGTTCGGCGAGCAGTACGGCATCGGCGCCCGCGCCGGGACGCCGGCCCAGGCATTCTCGGGCCGCGTCAGCGAACAGACGGCGTTTTCCGGCCGGATCAGCGAAGAAACCGCGTTCTCGGGACGTATCGCCGACCAGACCGCATTCTCCGGACGGATCAGTGCGCAGACGGCGTTCTCCGGGCGCATCAGCGAACAGACCGCATTCTCGGGACGGGTCCCCGACCAGACCGCGTTTTCCGGCCGGATCAGCGCCGCCACCGCTTTCTCGGGTGCCGTTGCCGAGCCGACGATTGCCGCCAAGCTTGCTTTTTCCGGACGCATCAGCACGGACAACGTGACGGCGTTCTCCGGCCGCGTGGCGGACAAGACAGCATTCTCCGGCCGCATCCAGGCCGCGGCACCGGTGCAGGACCAGTTCTACGCCGCGCGTCCGCGTATCGCCGCGGAGTAATCCCGGCGCGCTTCAGAAGGGCCGAGGGCCGTCGCAGCCAGCAGCCCATCGAACAGCACGAAAAAAAAGGCCGGCACCTGAACCCAGATGCCGGCCTTTCTGCATGGCGACAGCGCTCAATGCGCCATCATCTCCTGCAGCTCGCGAATGCTGAATTCGCTGATCTCATGCATGCGGATCAGGATGGTCGCGCCGATCGGCAGCGTGTTATGACGGATCTTGCTGATGACAGGCGGCGCCACTTCCAGCGCACGGGACAGTGCGACGTCGGTCTTGATTTGCAGCTTTTCCATGATGGCGTCCAGGACGCGATTCGGGTTGTACGTCGGTGAGGACGTCAGTTCTTTCAGTAGCATCTTCGATCTTGGGTTAGCGGTCGCGCTCGTGGAGGGCGACTCGGACAGACAAATTCATCAGCGATGGACCCCGGGGCGCATGGCAAAGCCGTGCCGTGCCCGGAGCCACCGTTCGCCGTTCGGGGTCAGCCGGGAACGACGTCTGTGACAATGTGTGAGATTCTAACCCGTTTTGTTGTGCTAAGTAATTCTCTTGTCATTTTTTTCCGCTGACACCGGCGCCGGGACGAGCGCCACGCACCATGCCAGCAGCGTGGCCGCCGCCAGTTGCGCCAGGAAGGCCGGATAGGCGGCCGGAAACGCGGCCGGAAGCCAGTCCCAGGCGGAAGGAGCGACGAACTTGGGAACGACGGCAACGCGTGCGCCGCTGTGCCACCCCAGCTCGCGCCGGATTTCCGCCGGGGCCGGCGGTGGTTGCCGCGTCCGCTTGCGCCGCTCCATATAGGCGCGCACCTCCTCCTTGCTGGGGTGCGGATACGATGGACGGGGCTGTAAGCCAGGCTGTAAGGCAGGCTGTAATGCAACCTGTGCTGCGCCCCGCTGCGGGTCCGGATGCCGACGTGCGTCCATACGCCCTCCTGATCATGTCTGCCTACGTTAATCGCAACAACTGTTGCCGCGATTGTTGCGCCGCAAAGGTGCGCGTCCGCTGTAGGTTTGCCGCAACGCTACATTTAATTCCCCGCAGAATCTTGCGCAGTTGCGGCACGCAGTCCGTCCGTCACCGTCGGGTATTGCAGACGCACACCCAGCTCGCGTGTCACCCGATCGTTGGCCAGCCGGCGCGATTCCGACATGTACGACAACAGCGTCGGCGACACCACCCGCGCCAGCTCGGCGCGTGGCAGCCGAGGCGGCCGCGGCAGCCTGAACGCGTCGGCGACGGCGTCGAAATAGTCGGCCATGCGAATGTCTGTGTCGTCCACGGCGTGATAGATCCGTCCCGGCTGCGCCCGGTACAGCGCGCGGCGGACGATGGCGGCCAGATCGTCCGCATGGATATGGTTCGTGTAGACGTCGTCCTCGGCCACCAGCGCCGGCGTGCCCGCGTGCAACCGGGCCAGCGGCAGCCGGTCGGCCGCGTAGATGCCCGGCGCGCGCAGGATGGCGACGCGGCCGCCGGCCCGCCGCGCCCATGCGCGCAGGGTGCGTTCCGCGTCGACCCGCCGGTGCGCGCGGGCATTGCGCGGCGCCACCGGCTGCGTCTCGTCGGCAAGTGCGCCCTGCAGATCGCCGTACACGCCCGTCGTGCTCACATAAACCACCTGTGCGCCCTCGGGTAGAATGGCGGTCACGTGACGTGTGCGGCGGTCCAGCGCCCCGTCCGGCTGTGGCGGCGCCAGATGGATCACCCGGTGCGCCAGGCCCGCCAGCCGGCGCAGCGTGCCCGGCCGGTCGAGGTCGGCCAGGACCGGGATGGCCCCGGCCGCACGCAGTTCGTCCAGACGCTCCGGCTGGGTGGTGACGGCAAACACGCGATAGCGCGCCCGCAGCAGCGGCAGCAGGCGCATCCCGACGTCGCCGCAGCCCAGGATCAACAGGCGGGGCCTGCCGAATTTTTGTTGTTTTGGAATATTCATCTCAAGGATTGTATGACGTTTCAGATTACTGTTCAGCCCAGCGGCCACCAGTTCCCGTGCGACGCCGACGAGACCGTGCTGGCAGCCGCGATGCGGGCCGGCGTCGGCCTGCCTTACGGCTGCAAGAACGGCGCGTGCAGCTCCTGCAAGGGCAAGGTCGTTTCAGGTTCCATCACGCATAAACCGCACCAGCGTCGCGCCCTGACGGAAGACGAGGAAGAAAAGGGCATGTCGCTGTTCTGCTGCGCCCTGCCCCACTCCGACCTGGTGATCGAGGCCCGCGAAGTGGCCGGCAGCGGCGACTTCCCCGTCAAGAAGATGCCGTCGCGCGTGTCGACGCTGGAGCGCGTGGCGCCGGACGTGATCGTCATCACGCTGCAACTGCCCGCCAACGAGGTGCTGGAATACCGCGCCGGCCAGTACATCGAGTTCCTGCTGCCGGGCGGCAAGCGCCGCAGCTACAGCATGGCCACGGCGCCGGGCCAGGGCGCGATCTCGCTGCACATCCGCCATATGCCCGGCGGCCTGTTTACCGACCAGGTATTCGGCACGATGAAGGAGCGCGACATCCTGCGTTTCGAAGGTCCGCTGGGCACGTTCTTCGTGCGCGAGGATTCCGACAAGCCGATGGTGCTGCTGGCCTCCGGCACGGGCTTCGCCCCCATCAAGGCCATCGTCGAGCAGATGCGCGCCACCGCATCGACGCGACAGATGGTGCTGTACTGGGGCGGCCGTCGCCCGCAGGACCTGTACATGGACGCGCTGTGCCGCCAGTGGGAGCAGGAACTGCCGAACTTCCGCTACGTGCCCGTGGTGTCGGATGCGCTGCCGGAGGACGGCTGGGCCGGCCGCACGGGCTATGTGCACCAGGCCGTCGTGGCCGACCAGCCCGACCTGTCCGGCTGGCAGGTGTACGCGTGCGGCGCCCCGATCGTCGTCGAGTCCGCCAAGCGCGACTTCACGGCGCAGTGCAGGCTGCCCGACGACGAGTTCTACGCGGACGCGTTCACGACCGAAGCGGACCTCGCCAAACCCTGATCTTCTTTCCACGCCGACGGCTCTCCCCGTCGGCGTTTTTACATCCGCCGCATCATTCGTCTTTCATGTCCTCATCCTCGAACGGCTTTTCCGTCCTGCGTCACCGCAATTTCTCGTTCTACCTGAGCGCCCGCATCCTCGGCACGCTGGCCGTGCAGATGCAGAACGTTGCCATCGGTTGGCAGGTGTATTCGATGACGCACAACCTGTTCTATCTCGGCATGATCGGGCTGGCGCAGTTCGCGCCATTCCTGCTGCTGATCCTGCTGGCCGGCCACGCGGCCGACCGCTACGACCGCCGCCGCATCATCACCATCTGCCTGGGCCTGCAGCTGCTGGTGGGGCTGGCGCTGCTGGCCTTTACACTTTCCGGGATGGCGGTCGTCTGGCCCGTGTTTGCCGTTCTCGTGCTGTTCGGCAGTGCCCGCGCCTTCATGGGCCCGGCGACGCAGGCGATTCTCGTCAATATGGTGCCGCAGCAGGACTTCAGCAAAGCCGTCGCGCTGTCCAGCTCCAGCTTTCACGTGGCCGTCATCCTGGGGCCGACCCTGGGCGGGCTGCTGTACATCTATGGCCCCACGCTGGTGTATGCCGTGGCCGCCACGCTGCTGCTGGCCTCGACGGTGCTGATGGCGCTGACGAAATCGCCGCCGCAGGTCACGCACCGCGACCCGCCCACGTGGCACAGCGTGCTGGAGGGGCTGCGCTTCGTGTTCTCCCGTCCCGTCGTGCTGGGCGCGATGTCGCTGGACCTGTTTGCCGTGCTGTTCGGCGGCGCAACCGCGCTGTTGCCGGCGCTGGCGCACGACGTGCTGCACATCGGCCCCACCGGGCTCGGCTTGTTGCGGACGGCACCAGGCGCGGGCGCCGCGCTGTGCTCGGTGGCATTGGCGTTCTTCCCCATCACGCGGCGCGTCGGCCTGTGGATGTTCGGCGGCGTCGCGCTGTTCGGGCTGGGTACGGTGATCCTCGGTGCGACGCACAGCTTCGCCGTTGCCCTGGCCTGCCTGCTGGTCATGGGCGCGGGCGACATGGTCAGCGTCTACGTGCGCCACCTGCTGGTGCAGTTCGAAACGCCGGACGCTATCCGGGGCCGCGTCAGCGCGGTGAACTCCGTCTTCATTGGCGCGTCCAATGAACTGGGCGAGTTCGAATCCGGTGTCACGGCCGGCTGGTTCGGCCTGCAGCGCGCCGTCATCTTCGGCGGCGCCGTCACGCTCGCCGTCACGGCAGGATGGATCAGGCTGTTCCCCGTGCTGTCGCGAATGGACCGGTTCCCCCATCACGAGAAGGAACTGATGGCCCAGAAATAACCTGGATCAAGTTTTTCTGAGCAATGTGCAGCACTTAACGGCGGCGCGCGGGCAAACGGCGTAAGATCGGCTCATACCGATAACGAAGAGGAGTTCACAATGCAGATTCAAGTCAACACCAACAAAAGCATCGATCACACCTCCGCCCTGGACGACCATGTCGCTGAAGTCGTCAACGCCGCCATCGGCCGCTTCGGCGAGCAGATCAGCCGCGTCGAAGTGCACCTGAGCGACGACAACGCCCAGAAATCCGCCGATGGCGACAACCGCTGCATGATGGAAGCGCGCGTCAACGGCTACCAGCCCGTCGTCGTGACGGACCACGCGCAGACGCTGCACCAGGCCATCAACCGCGCCGCCGACAAGCTCAAGCGCGCCCTCGACAGCGCCCTGGGCAAGCTGCACGACAACAAGAAAAACGTCCCTGTCGCCGACCTCGTCGAGCCGGCCGCCGTCGAGCCGACCGAGGAATAACGATTCCGCGCGGCTCCGGGCTACTGCCCCGCCAGGCCGCGCAACGTCGCCAGGTAGCGCACGCCGTGCAAGGCACGGCTGCCGTACCACGACATCATCTCCCCATCCACGAGTGCCACCGGTTTGCCGATCTGGCGTTCCAGCGCATCCACGTGCGCCTCCGTGAAGCGGTACGGTTCCGACGACAGCAGGACCAGGTCCACCTGCGCCAGCAGCTCCGGCGTCCAGTCGAAGCGGGGATAGCGCGCGTCGCCCAGCGCGGGCACGGTCCAGCCCAGCTCGGCCAGCATGGCGGCGATGTACGTGTCCCGCGACACCGTCATCCACGGGTCCTGCCAGATGCAGTACAGCACCCGTTGCGGCGGGGCTTTCGGCATGGCACGCAGCGCCGCCAGTTCCGTCTCGAACGCGGCGCACCAGGCGTCGGCCTTGGCGGTGGCGCAGAAGATGCCGCCCATCAGCTTTGCCAGACTGACGTTGTCTTCCGGCCTGGCGGGATGCGTTACCACGATGTTCGGCACGAACTCGGCCAGCCGGTCGACGGTCGGCTTCTCGTTCTCGTCGATATTGACGACCACATGCGTGGGGGCGAGCTTGCGGATCTTGTCGAGATTGACGTCCTTCGTGCCGCCAATTTTCGCGATCTCGCGCACCACGTCCGCCGGATGGATGCAGAATCCCGTGCGTCCGACCAGTTGCGGCGCCAGGCCCAGGTCGCACAGCAGTTCCGTGATCGATGGCACCAGTGAAACGATGCGGGCATGCGGGTCGGCGGCGTGGCGCTGGCCGATGGCGTCGGTGAATTCCATGCTGTTGTAAAGATCCGTTAGAGTTTGTCCGGTCGAAGCATATCTTAAGTTGCTTGCGCTATGATGTGCCTAGTCTTGCCGAAAGCCAATGATGAAGCTCCTGAGCAATTTTTCCGCCTCCTCCCACCCGATTGCCGACCTGCAGCTGCTGCGGGATGCGGACGTGCGGGCGGCTGCCGCATTGCTGGCATCGTGCCCGGTGATGCTGGCGGAAGCGGGCGAGATCGTCTCCGATCCGACCCGGCCGCGGCTGACGATCGTGCTGCGCGGCGCCCTGTCCGTGCAGGCGGAAGGCGTCACCACGCGGCTGCTGCCGGGCGAGAGCGTGGGCGAGCAGTCGGTGCTGGATGACGAAGCGGACCCGGCCATCCTGACGGCGCTGGAATCGAGCGAGCTGTTGCTGGTCGATGCGGCGGTCGCATGGCGCCTGATCGAGGAATCGGATGGCGTGGCGCGCAACCTGCTGCGGCTGCTGTCGTTCCGCATTCGTGCCGCCAATGTGCAGCTGCGCAAGCGCCAGAAGCTGGGCGAGTTCTATCGCCAGCTGTCGATGAACGACGGCCTGACGGGCCTGCACAACCGGGCATGGCTGAACGACATGCTGCCGCGCCTCGTCGGCACGGCGCACAGGACGGGCAAGCCGCTGTCCATCATCATGCTCGATATCGACCACTTCAAGCGTTTCAACGACCGCCACGGCCACCCGCAGGGCGACCAGGCGCTGCGCGCGGCGGCGCAGGTACTGGCGGGCGCGCTGCGGCCGTCCGACTGCGCCGTGCGCTATGGCGGCGAGGAGCTGATGGTGATCCTGCCGGAGACCAGCGGCACCGTCGCGGCCGCCGTGGCCGGACGCCTGTGCGAACGCATGCGCCAGGCCGCCGTGCTGGGCGAGGCGCACCCGCTGCCGCACATCACGGCATCGTTCGGCGTGGCCAGCCTGGCCCCGGCGCAGGATGAACTGGACCTGGTTGCCACGGCGGACGCGGCGCTGTACCGGGCCAAAGCCGGCGGACGCGACCGCGTCGAGGTGGACGGCAGTGCCGCGCCGTTGCCCAGCGCCGCCTGATCAGGCAGCCTTCTCTTCTTTCGGCTTGCCCGCGCCGGCCGCAAAGTCTTCGAGCCCTTTCATCACCAGCTCGTAGGTCTTGTCGATATTACCGGCGATGTCGCCGCCCAGCACGTTCAGGCCCTTGAGGATCTCGCGCGCTTCCTTGAAGCCCTTTTCGATGCCGCCCTTGATCGTGTCCATGAACTTTTCCAGCGCGGCCGAGTCTTCCATACCGGGGTTCTGGTTTTTATAGGCGCCCAGGAAGCCCGTCGACAGGGACAGGATGCGGCCCGCCGTGCCTTCAGGCGAGTTGTCCTGCGATGCAGCGTTCTGGATGGCGTTGTCACCCAGTTCGGCCTGCAGCGCCTCGTTGATGCTGGTGATGGCCGATTTGTACAGCAGCGCCTGCGGATCGTCCTGGGCACCGATGGAAATCGACGCGGATGCCTGCATGATGGACGCATTCAGCTGCAGTTTGGCGCGCTGTGATGGCGTCAGCTCAGGCTTGGCGTCGACCTGGCTGGCGGCCCGCGTGTCGGCGGGGGTGGATTTTGCATTGAGAGAAACAGGGTTTGCCACGATAATCCTCCTGAAGGGCACACCTGACGGGGGCCCGGTTACGACTAACTGCGCTACGAACTGCGCTACGAACTGTAAACCATGAGCAACCACACCTTTCTTTGGCACGATTACGAAACCTTTGGCGTCGTTCCGCGCCGCGACCGTCCTGCCCAGTTCGCCGCGATCCGCACCGATGCGGAACTGAACGAGATCGGCGAACCGATCATGCTGTTCTGCCAGCCGGCCAACGATTACCTGCCCGACCCGCAGTCCTGCCTGATCACGGGCATCACGCCGCAGCAGTGCCTGCAGGAAGGCGTGCCGGAGCATGAGTTCGCCCGCGTCATCGAAGGCGCGTTTTCGCAGCCCGGCACGATCGGCGTCGGCTACAACACCATCCGCTTCGACGACGAAGTCACGCGCTTCCTGTTCTGGCGCAACCTGATCGACCCGTACGCCCGCGAATGGCAGAACGGCTGCGGCCGCTGGGATCTGCTGGACGTCGTGCGCATGTGCTACGCACTGCGCCCGGACGGCATCAACTGGCCTGTAGGGGATAACGGCAAGCCCAGCTTTAAACTTGAATTGTTGACAGCAGCCAACGGTTTGCAGCATGAGGCGGCGCACGACGCGCTGTCCGACGTGCGCGCCACTATCGCGCTGGCCCGCCTGATCCGGCAGAAACAGCCGCGCCTGTTCGACTTCTGCCTGGCGCTGCACAAGAAGGACCGCGTGGCGGAGGAAGCGGGCCTGCACCTGGCACGCGAGCTGCGCCAGCCGTTCCTGCACGTGTCCGGCATGTTCCCCGCTGAGCGCGGCTGCGTGGCACTGGTCTGGCCACTGGCGAGTCACCCGACCAACCGCAACGAGCTGATTGTCTGGGACTGTCATCACGATCCGCGCGAGCTGTTCGAACTGGACGTCGAAACGATCCGCCAGCGCATGTTCACCCGGGGCGACGACCTGCCCGAAGGCGTGACGCGCCTGCCGATCAAGACGATTCACCTGAACAAGTCGCCGATGCTGGTGTCCAACCTCAAAACGCTGTCGCCGCAAATGGCGGAACGCTGGGGCATGGACCTGGAGCGCGCCCTCCTGCACGCCAGCTACGCGGGCGCGGGGCCGGACATGTCGGCGATCTGGGAGGCGGTATTCCACCGTCCGGTCAGCGAGCCGGGGGATGTGGACGAGGATCTGTATGGCGGCTTCATCGGCTCGACCGACCGCCGGCTGCTGGAATCGTTGCGGCGCGAGACGCCGCAACGGCTGGCCACGCTGGCGCCGCATTTCGAGGACGAGCGGCTGGGCGAGCTGCTGTTCCGCTATCGCGCCCGCAATTTCCCGGACACCTTGACGGAACAGGAATTCGAGCATTGGGAACAGCACCGGGCCGCCCGGCTGCTGGAAGGCGCCGACGGCGCCCGCAGCCTGGACCAGCTGTTCGGCGAGATCGACCACCTGTCGGCGGAAGCGGACGAGCGCGCCGAGGCGATCCTGGGGCAGTTGTACGATTATGCGGAAATGATCGTGCCGCAGCCTTATTAAGGACTCGCGCCGCTGGCGGAGTGACTACGGCAGCAAAAGGTCGGGGACAGGCACCTCCGCGGGTCTGCGACCCGCGGAGGTGCCTGTCCCCAGCTACGTTTGGAGCCGTCGAAATGGCCCGCCCGCTCTCAGCGTGCCGCGTTAATCGCGTCGCGTGTCTCGGTGGCGACGCGGCGCGCGGCCGCGGCGAAATCTTCGCCGGCCGCGGCGGTCGCATACAGGATGGCGCGCGACGAGTTGATCATCATGCCCGTGCCGCTGCCGGTCTTGCCGGCGGTGACGGTGGCCACGATATCCCCGCCCTGCGCGCCGATGCCGGGTACCAGCAGCGGCATGTCGCCAACGATGGCGCGTACCTGCGCCAGCTCTTCCGGGAACGTGGCCCCGACCACGAGCGCACACTGGCCGTTCGCGTTCCACTTGTCGGCAACGAGCTGTGCCACGTGCTGGTACAGTGGCCGGCCGTTCACTTCCAGGAACTGCAGGTCCGACCCGCCGGGATTGGACGTGCGGCACAGCACGATCACGCCGCGGTCGCGCCATTCCATGTACGGTTCCACCGAATCGCTGCCCATGTACGGGCTGACGGTGACGGCGTCCGCGCCGTAGCGGTCGTAGGCTTCGCGCGCGTACTGCTTTGCCGTGGCGCCGATATCACCGCGCTTCGAGTCGAGGATCAGCGGAATATGCGGATATTTGCTGCGCAGATAGGCGCAGATGCGCTCCAGTTGCGCCTCGGCGCCCAGCGCGGCGAAGTAGGCGATCTGCGGCTTGAAGGCGCAGGCCAGGTCGGCGGTCGCGTCGATGATCGCGGTGCAGAAGCTGTAGATACCGTCGGGCGACGACTGGAACTGCGCCGGCAGGCGCGCCATGTCCGGGTCCAGGCCGACGCACAGCAGGGAGTCGTTGGCCGCCCAGGCAGCATTCAATTTGTTGATGAAAGTCACGACAGCCCCTTTGATTGATGTGTTGCAAACCCAATATTATAGGTGACGGAGGCTCAGGGGTGCCGTAACGCTATGTGCTGCATCGAACAAAACACCTCTTGCATTCCGTGTATAGTCAACGCAGCCACGGTGGAGCGACCGCCGTGGAGCGAACACGAACAATAAGGAGAAATCATGCGCAATACGTTCCAACGATGGATGGTCCTGGTGCTGACGGCGGTGGCCCTGTCCGGCTGCGGCTACAACGAATTCCAGACCAAGGACGAAGGCGTCAAGGCCGCGTGGGGCGAGGTGGTCAATCAGTACCAGCGCCGGGCCGACCTGATTCCCAACCTCGTCAATACCGTCAAAGGCTACGCGTCGCATGAGCGCGAAACACTGGAAGCGGTAACGAAAGCGCGCGCCCAGGCCACCAGCATCCAGGTGACGCCGGAAACGCTGAACAATCCCGCCGCGTTCCAGAAATTCCAGCAGGCGCAGGGCGAGCTGTCGTCCGCGCTGTCGCGGCTGATGGTGGTGTCGGAAAAATATCCTGACCTGAAGGCCGATACCAGCTTCCGCGACCTGCAGTCGCAGCTGGAAGGCACGGAAAACCGTATCACCGTGGCACGCCAGCGCTATATCGCCTCCGTGCAGGACTACAATATCCTCGCGCGCCGGTTCCCGACCAACCTGACGGCCAAGATGTTCGGCTACGAGGTGCGGCCAAGCTTCCAGGTGGAGAACGAAAAAGCCATCTCCACGGCACCGGCCGTCGATTTCAACAAGAAATAAGGAAGCGCCATGCCGGTTGGCCCAACGGACCAGGTGACCCCGCCCGCAACAGCGGCGCGGCGGCGCTCGCGCGAGCATCCCGCCGAGGGGAAGTGGCTGGGCACGGCAGAGGTGACGAACGAACGCGACGTGCGCGGCCGGGGCCGCCGTCGGCGCCTGCGTCACTGGGCCCCGCAGAAGCCGTCCGGCGGTTGGCTGAGCCACTGGATGGTGCGTTACACGATCCTGGTGATCATCCTGTGCTTTGCGCTGCTCGTTGTCGAGGCGGCCAAGGCACAAGGCGCGACACAGCCGGCCGGGTTCGTTCCGGTCCCCGAGCTGAAGGCGCGCGTGACGGACCAGGTCAACCTGCTGACCGCCGACCAGCGCGCGTCGCTGGAGGCCGTGCTGGCCGATTATGAAACCAAGACCGGCAGCCAGATCGCCGTGCTGCTGATGTCCAGTACCGCACCGGAACCGATCGAGCAATACAGCATCCGTGTGACGGATGCGTGGAAGCTGGGCCGCAAAGGCGTCGACGACGGCGTGCTGCTGGTCGTCGCCAAGGACAATCCATCGTCGCTGCGGCGCCTGCGCATCGAGGCCGGCCGCGGCGTACAGGGCGTGCTGACGGACGCGCAATCGAAACGCGTGCTGCAGGACGTCATCGCTCCTCACTTTCGCAACAACGATTACTACGGCGGCCTGACGGCCGGCGTTGGCGCCATCGCCACCTTGCTGGACAAGGAGCAGTTCCCTGCGCCGGCCCGGCAAGCGGCGGCACCTAAGCAAACTGAAGAGAGCGGCGGCTTCCCGTTCTGGCCATTGCTGCTGTTCGGCGTGTTTGTCGTGCTGCCGATGCTGCGCGGCGGCAGTCGCCGGCGCGGCCTGCACCGCTCCGGCTGGGGTTCGGATGCCGCCGGCGTGCTGATCGGCAGTGTCATCGGCAGCGCGCTGGGTGGCGGCGGACGTGGCGGCTCTGGTGGCGGCGGCGGCTTCGGCGGCGGTGGCGGCGGCACCTTCGACGGCGGCGGCGCCTCGGGAGACTGGTAATGAGCACCCTGCCTGACACTTTTATCGGCCGCTGCCGGCGTGCGTTGCGTCATCTGTTGACGGGTTCGTCGCTGGGCCGGCGCTGTTTCCCGCCCGCGACCCTGACCGCCATCGCGGCGGCGATTGCCGAAGGGGAAACGCGACACCGCGCCGAGGTCCGGCTGATCGTCGAGCCGGCGCTGACGTTTGGCGCCGCCTTTGACAACGTCAGCAACCGCGACCGGGCCCGCGCCCTGTTTGCGCAGTATGGCGTGTGGGACACGGAAGAAAACTGCGGCGTGCTGATCTACGTGAACCTGGCGTCGCGCGAAGTCGACATCGTTGCCGACCGCAACGTCGGCCGTCTGATCGCGGACAACGAGTGGCAGGCCGTCTGCCGCACGATGACGACAGGCTTCGCCCGCGGCGACTTCCACGACAGCACGCTGGCCGCGCTGCATCAGCTGGCCGATCTGCTGCAGCGCCATTTCCCGGCCGACGGCGCACGCCCGAACCAGCTGTCCAACGAGGCCGTGATTCTCTGACGACGGCCGCCCTGCCAGGATTTCACTCCATGGAGGCGAGCATGAGACTGACCAATAAAACCGCCATTGTGACCGGTGCCACACGCGGCATCGGCCTGGCCGTCGCGCAGCGCCTGGTGGCCGAAGGCGCCCGCGTCATGCTGGCCGACGTGCTGCCGGAAGGCGCGCAGGCCGCCGAGGCGCTGGGGGATGGCGCCCGCTTCTTCCAGGCGGACGTCGGCATCAAGCCGGAGGTGGACGCGCTGGTCGCCGCAAGTGTGGAGGCCTTCGGCCACATCGATATTCTCGTCAACAATGCCGGCGTCGTGCATGCCGCCGATTTCCTCGACGTGACCGAGGAAGACTTCGACCGCGTACTGCGCACCAACCTGAAATCGATGTTCCTGTGCGGCCAGGCGGTCGCGAAGCGGATGGTGGCGCGCGGGTCGGGCTGCATCATCAATATGTCCAGCGTCAACGCCGAGCTGGCGATTCCGAACCAGGTGCCGTATGTGGTGTCCAAGGGCGGCATCAACCAGCTGACCAAGGTGATGGCGTTGAACCTGGCGCCATACGGCATCCGCGTCAACGGCATCGGTCCCGGCACGATTCTGACGGAACTGGCAAAGAAAGCCGTGCTGGGCAGCCCGGAGGCGCGCCACACGATCCTGTCGCGCACGCCACTGGGCCGTTGCGGCGAACCGGAAGAAGTGGCGTCGATCGCCGCGTTCCTCGCCAGCGACGACGCCAGCTACATGACGGGCCAGACGCTGTACGTCGACGGCGGGCGCTTGGCGCTGAACTACACGGTACCGGTGCGCGACTGAGGCACGGTCGAGATATGCGATGTTTTTATAATGCTTATCGAAAACCAAAATTGGACGAATATATGGCAGCGCAGCATAATCTTACCTGTCTCCACTATTCTCCTCCAAGATAATAGTTTGAAGCCCGCCTCTCTTGCGCGGGCTTTTTTTTGCCCAAAATTCCCGCCGCACCAACCGCCACCGGCAACAGCGGCCAATGTCGAGCCCGTGTCCATGTCGGGGTGTGACCCCGAGGTGGACACAAGCTGGACCGTCCAGGAACGCTGCTACGGGTTGATGCGTATCGTCGATGCCGCCTTCCACGATGCTGCCGAGCTTGTGTCCACATTGGTCCACAATGGGGTCACACCCCGACATGGACACGAACTGATCACCGGCGCGCTGCGGATCCGACCAGATATGCAGCTCATCTATAACGATTATCGAAAATCAAAATTGGACGCATATCTGGCAACGCAGCATAATTACACCTGTCTCCACTATTCTCCTCCAAGATAATAGTTTGAAGCCCGCCTCTCTTGCGCGGGCTTTTTTTTTGTCCGCAATTTCCCCCGTCCAGAAAAAAGCCGCCGCACCCTGGGGATGCGGCGGCTTGCGACGGTTGCCGGCGCGATGCCGGCAACGTCATTCACATCAGAAGCTGTAGCTGGCGGTCAGGCGGAAGTAACGGCCCTTACCATTGTGCAGCTGCTCGTTGAAGCCCTGGAAGTCGCTGGTGGTGCCGTAGTCAGGATCGTACGGCGCCTTGCGGTCGAACAGGTTTTTAACGTTGAACGACAGCACCAGGTTCTTGATGCCCGAGTAGCTGTAGTTCATGTCGAACGTCGTCCACGCTGCCACGGAGCAGTTGTTGCCGAAGTAGTTGGTAAACTTCGGCAGATTGGTCAGGCCATAGGCGTCCGCTGGCTGGCCCGTACCAAACTGGCAGTATGGCTGCGCATACGTCACGTCGTTGTCGTAACGGCGCAGCAGCGAGATGCCGCCAACGTAGTTCGCGGTCGCGGTGACCGAGTGGTCGCCGCGCAGCCAGTTGACCGACAGCGAACCACGGTTGCGCGGGTTGTCGCTGACGGAGGTGTTCCAGTCGGACAGGCCGCCACGCGTGCCGGTCAGGTTGTGTTCCACGTCGCCATAGTGCTCGGCGCGGCGGAACTCGGCCAGGTAGGCCCAGTTCAGCGACGTCGTCACCTTGCCCAGATCGCCCAGCGCCAGGCGGTGCGTGATTTCCAGGTCGATACCGGACACTTCCGTGCTGCCCTGGTTGACGTAGGAACGGTTCACCTGGGTGATGGCGCCCGAGTTCCGGACGACGTTGCCGTTGGCATCGGTCACCCAGTTGTTCGGGTTGGTATCGCGTACAACCAAGCCAGGATAGTCGGCTTCATGGTCGACGACATTCTGCGAACCCAGCAACGCGGTTTCGTCGACTTTCTTGATGCGGTACCAGTCCACCAGGATGTCCAGGTTTTTCGTCGGCGTGACGATCATGCCGAACGACAGGCTGCGCGAACGCTCGTTGGCCAGGTTCGGGTTGGCGGCGGACAGGCTGGAGATGCCTTTCGCGCAATCGACGCGGTCGGCACCGTCCAGTGGGTTGACGCCATCCGGGCAGCGCAGCTTGTCGACCACGGTGCCGAACGACTGCACGCCACCAGGCGAAACCTGCGTCAGGGCCGGCGCGCGGAAGCCTTCGGCAAACGTGCCGCGGAAGGTAAAGTGCTCGTTGGCCGTCCACTTGGCACCGACTTTCGGCACGAAGTTGCTGGCGGTCGGGTATTTGTCCCAGCGGCCGGCAAAGTCCATTTCGAAGTTGTTGAAGAACGGCGTGCGCAGTTCGACGAATGCCGACTTGACCATGCGCGAGCCGTCGGCCGTGGAGTTGGCCAGGCCGATGATGTCGCCACGCTGCACGACCATGTCTGGCGTCAGGCCGATCTGTTCCTGGCGGATCTCGCCGCCCAGGGCCAGGCCGATCTCGCCACCCGGCAGCTTGCCGAACGACGTCGACGCTTTCGCGTCGAGCTGCTTGACCTGGGCGAAGCCACGGTTCTCGACGTCACGGGTGGCCGTCGGGTCCGCCATCGTGGCGGCCAGGGTGCGGTTTTCCGTCATGATGCGGCGCATCGTCGGCAGGTACAGGTAGCCGTAGCCACGCTCGGTACGCTCGCCGCGGTTCCACAGCAGGGCCGTTTCCCAGTCCCAGCCCTTGGCGCTGCCCTGCAAGCCGGCGACCATGCGGTACGACTCATTGATGTTTTCGGACGCGTTGGTGGAATTGACCAGGCGGAAGCCCACAGCCGAGCGGGCATCCGTGAACGGATTGTCCGGGTGACCCACCGGCAGCACGACCTGGAACTGCGACGGCACGCCGCCGTTCGTGAACACGGTCGACGGGGAGGTCGAACGGATAGCGCGCGGCGCCGAGGTGAAGTAACGCTCGGTGCGGCTGTACGACGCTTCGGCAAAGGCCGTGATGTCGTTGTTGATCTTGAACGTGAACTTGGACAGCACGTTCGCGTCTTCGCCCTTGCCCTGCACTTCGTTGTAGTCGTTCGTGTCGAAATTACAGAACGTACGGCCGATCAGCGTGTCGGTGGCCGTCAGGTTGTGCAGATTGCGGTCGCCCACCAGCTGCTGCGACTTGTCGCAGTTGACCTGGTTGATGACGTTGGCGCGGTTGGCGTAGTTGTTGAAGAACGCCATGCTGCCCGGCTTGGTTTCCTTGTAGAAGAATGGCGATGCCGACAGCGAGCTCGAGAATGGGTTCAGACGCGTGTTGATGTCGCTGTACAGAGCGTTCTCGACGTCCTTCTGGTCCTTGATCGTCGTACGCTGGCGCTTGGAAGCGTCGAAGGCGACAAAGCCGCTCCAGCCCTTCTGCTCCAGGTCGCCGAAGCCCCAGACACCGTTGACGTTCTCGCGCTTGTATTCGCCATCGTCGTTGGCGCTGACGTTGGCCGACAGCTGCAGGCCCTGCACGTCCGTCTTCGTGATGAAGTTGATGACGCCGGCAATGGCGTCGGAGCCGTACACGGCGGACGCGCCATCCTTGAAGATCTCGACACGCTCGATGGCGGAGATCGGAATGGTGTTCAGGTCATAGACGGCCGACTTGCCCTGGTTCGGGTCGGCGTAAGCGGACGCCGTGATGCGGCGGCCGTTCAGCAGGATCAGCGTGGACGACGAGCCCAGGCCGCGCAGCGACGCCGTGCTGGCGCCGTTCGAGAAGCCGCCGTCGGAGCCGTCCACCGCCGCGCCCGAGCCGAAGGCCGGGATCGAGTGCAGCAGCTCGGAGACCGTGTTGGCGCCCGTCGCAGCGATCTGCTTGGCCGACACCGTCTGGATCGGGGACGAACCTTCCTTGTCCGCGCGTTTGATATTGGAACCGGTCACGAAGACCTTCTGGATGGGGGCTTGCGCCTCCTGGGCGAACGCTGCCTGGGCAGCCACGGCCATGGCGACAGCGATGACGCTGCGCTTCAACACCAACTTCTGATTCAAGACTCTCTCCTGCAAGTGGTCACTGTTATTTGTTGTCCGCGTTGCCGCGAACAGCCCTTTTGAGGGCCGTTATCAGACCATTTCCAGATAGTAAAGTCAGTCAAGAACACAAGTTGTTGCGTTGATACGACACGTGGCTCAGCCGATATGATCGCGGCCGACTATCAAGCCGAAACCTACTTTTTCGTGAGAAATTCTTAATATTGTTCTGTCACTACCTTTATTTATGGAATATTCATTACAGACATTTGTTCAGGTTTGTAACTATAGGTAGTTATCGCGCACCAACTGAACCGGAAAGATTGCACATAAAACAGCGTAGACACTTTGACGGGTGTCATAACGTGGTCACATACCGGGCCTATACTGGGTTCATCTGCTGCACACGCAACCGATATGTGTGGCGGCAGAACAGGTGTGCCGGCTTCGGCACACCGCTCCGAATTCCTCAAGTCGCGCAAGGGCGCCCTGTTTCCGGCGGCGTTCCTTTGGGTGAACCGTGTTATCGTTGCGCCTTGTCCCGACTACTTCTCACCGTAACCACCGTGCTGACCCTGCTGAAAACGCTCCTGCTGACGTCGTCCCTTGCCCGCCTGCGCTATCTGAGCGCGTGGACGATGTTCGCGCTCATCGTGATCATCGGCTCCATTCCCGGTGCCCGCGCTGACGCGGCCGAAGTTGCTTCCGGCGTCGTGCTGCACTCGTGTGCCTACGCCGTGCTGACGTTCCTCGTCTTCACCGGCGGTAGTGGCGCGCCAGGCCAGCGGGCACTCAAGGCGGTGCTGACGATTGCGCTCATGGGAGCGTTCGACGAGGTGGTCCAGAGCTTCCTGCCGTATCGCCATGGCGCCGTGCACGACTGGCTGGTGGACTGCACCGCCGCGCTCGTCACTGCCAGCCTGATGTGGATGCTGTGGGCTACCCGCAAGGTGCCCGCCTAGGGAAGCACTGGCAGAATCCGGTGGATGACATCAGTGGCCAGGCAGGTGGCCGGCAAGGCGTGAACCGCCGTCATACCGAGGTTTGGCGGCCACCTTCAACTCAGCAGCGCGCTGTTTCCCGGCGCCAGGATCGTCGTACGAACAAGGGAGCGCTTTCCTAGCACTCGCCGCACGGCTGACCGCGCAGCTCGCGGCATTGCGCGCACGCCGCATCGCGCAGGCGCCGCTCACCAGCCGCCACGTCCATCTGAATCTTGCGTAACAATGCGCGCGTGGCGCGCTGCCGGGCCGGGTCCGTCAGCCCCGCCGCTGCCCGCTCGCTGTCCACCCGCATATCCGCCAGCTGCTCTACCTTCGCCAGCCGTACGAGGCCGTACAGCGCCTGTTCAAGGCGGTGTCGCGTGCGCATGTCGGCATGCATGCCGCACGTCGCGTCCACCAGTTCCGCAATCACCCTGTCCGTCTGTTTGTATGACATCTCTGTTCTCAAAAATTTCCAAGGGCCAATTATTGCTGGGCTGACGCGCACCCGGTTTGATCCATATCAAACCCTGACAGGCTATCGTGAACGTAACAGGGCTGACGGTGATCTATCTTTCATTGGTCAGGGCACGTTGCCCGTTCCGGGAGGTCGGTCATGGAGTCGAACATCAGGGAGTTTGTCAGAGCGCTGTTTGCTTATGGCGCAGTTGCGGTGCTGTGCCTGGCTGCTGCGGGATGCACCACCATGGGAAAAAGCAGCACATCGGGCGGTTCGGAGAGCGGTACGACCGGCAGCAGTCGCGACATGCAGCAGCCCCCCGTGCAGGACGGCAAATCCGATTTGTGGCAGGACGGCGCCACGAAAGGCAACAGCGCCATGCGCGACGACCGGAGCGGCACGTCAGGGGCCGCCATGGCAGCGGATGCCCGCGGTGGCTCGCATCCGAACTGGCACGCAATGGTCCAGGCCATCGAACCGCTGTCGCGCCAGGAAGCGGGCATGGGTATCGGGCTTGGCGGTTCGCCCGCAGCAGCAGCCGTCGGTGGCACTGTTCCCGGTATGGGCACGGCCGGGAATACGGTGTACCGCGTCACGCTGCGAGGCGAGGACGGCAGCAGCCACATCGTCGTCGTGGAAAATATGCCGGCCTACAAGGCGGGCGACCGGGTGACCGTTGCGAACGGAACGATCAAGCTGGAGTAGTGGCGGGCTGCGGGCGTGAGCTGTCGGTAGGAGCAAGGCCCTGAGCTGCAGGCTGCAGGCTGTGGGCTGCCTTGGGCTACGGCTGCGGGCCAAGCGCTACGGGTTGCGGGCTGCGAAGTATGAGCTTGCGGCTATTCGCTATCGACTATTTGCGGTGAGCTGTGGCGGCTGGCTCCGGGCTGCGACTGTGCGCTGCGGACGTGGGAGTGGCGTGGGCGTAACGGGTTGGCTTGAGCTTGAGCTTGAGCTTGAGCTTGAGCTTGAGCTTGAGCTTGAGCTTGGGTTGGGCTTGGGCGTGAGCTTGGGCCGGAAGCGCGGTCCGCCGTGTGGCATCGCACTGGAGTACCGCTGGCGCAAGTTGGCGCGGCCGCACGGACCGGGTCGCGTTGGCGCACGTCCCGACACGTGTGTGTCGGCGAGGCGCCGTCCGGATGGGCTTAGTAAACCTGCTCGACCTGATAGCCGCGCTGGCGCAGCAGCTCGGGGATGCTGTTGTCGCCCACGAGGTGAAGCAGGCCGATGCCAACAAAAGCGATCTGGTCCGTCTGCATGATCTGCTCAATTTGCGCTGCCATTTCCGGGTTGCGTTTGCCCAGCAGCGTGCGCTCCATAAACGTGGCGGAAACGCTGTCGCCGGAGGTCAGTTCCCGTGCCATCACGGCGATGCGCGCCGCGTCAGCATTGCTCCATGCGTCGATGAGACCGGCCGACTTCTGCACGGCGCGGCCGTTCTCCAGCTCTTCCAGATTCTCCAGCAGGTAGCGCTCCTGCTGGGCATCGTCGAGCGATGCGAAAAGGCTCAGCTGATAGTCGGCCGATTCCAGCTCATGCACCGCTTTCTTCTGTTCGATCGCAGTCGACAGCAGGAACCCTTCGACGCCATTGCTGCGGTGGTACCCCTGCTTCTCGATTTCGGTACCGACCAGGATATTGGCGACCAGCCACGGCCGGTACATGGCAACGTTGGCAAGGTCGATGCCCGCTTTCGCCAGGGCCTTGTTCAGTTGCGCGAGCGCGTACGGGGACAGGTGGCGGGTGATGGCGTCGCCCGCCGGATAGCTGCCGTACTTGGCAAGGGCTTGCTCGAACGGTTTGTGGGCGCGGGTATCGAGTTCGAGGACGAGGGCGCTGGAATCGGCCAGTGCGCGGGTAACTTCAGGCTCCAGCGGGAAAAAGCCCTGCTTGCCCACGTGGATCGTGCCGAACAAATAACTGGTTTTGCCATCGTGGCGAATCTTGTAAAGCGCGCCGCGGCGCGGCGCAGCGGGGCGAACAGCATTGACGGCGGGATCGGCGGCGCTAACCGTCGCGGTAACCGCGTTGGGGACGCTCATTTCCATACTGTTAGCCGAATATGAGATAAATAAAGCGACAGCGATAATCAAAAAACGCGGCATGCAGATCCTTTACCAGTCAATAACAGACTGGTGTTTTCGATAATGAAAACCGAAAGGTGAATGCCCGTCAGCGACAGCCGGGCATGGGCTGGAGGACGCATGAACAGCGACCTGTTGCCCATGGTAAATGATTTGATGCGTGGAGAAAACCGGTTTCTGTGCAGTGCGGGATAATAATTCAGGGGGTTACAACAAATAATTGTCGGATTATTCAGGCATAAAATTTTTCTCAGGTTGATCTAATTGCACAGCTGTTGGCTTATTCACCAACAGCATTGAACATATTCCATCGATCGATTACTCGACTGTAAGCGGCAATGCGGCAGGCGATAAGGCTACAGACGGCGTTGAACGGCGTGGCGTTATCAAAGCATTACTGCGCTCGCAAAGGTTGGCAGGTGCGGTGTCGCCGCGTGCGCAGCATCAGTGTCTGCGCGGGCGTTGGCATCTGCTCGTGTTACTGAGGCGGCAACGCGCCGCTGCGGGCAACTCCTCGCCCAGCACGTTGGGCACAGCGCTGAGCTGAAGTGACCAGTCGATGAGCCGCAGACTTCATCTTTCAAGCCGATATCTGGAAACTGGGGCCAGACCCGGCGGGTCTGACCCCGCTGTCTGTTTCAGGGAGGAATTTATGCCAGCAGCCTGCTGCCTTTTTTCTCAATTTGGCAGCATCAGCGCCAGCCCCGGCTCTCTGACAACACCGACCGCTCAACGTGCTGCCGGCCTCGCCGTCAAGCAAACGGCAGCGTCGCTACCGGCGGCCTTCCCTCACCGCGCCAGCTCGACCAGCACGGCGGTATACATCTGCAAGTTGAGCAACAACTGCTTCTCACTGATGAATTCATGTTCGGAATGCCCCGTGTAGACGGCGCCCGGCATGCCCGGACCGAAGCTGACGGCGTTCGGGAACAGTCGCGAATTCGTGCCGCCGCCGATCGCGACGGGCTTCGCGTTCCGGATGCCCGTGTAATGAGAAAAGACGTCCAGCAGCACCGGCAACTGCGGCGCGTCGTCGCGTACCCATGGCTCGCCCAGCTGTGCCGTCATCTGTGCGCCCGCCGCACCGCCGCCTTGCTTCGCCTTCCACGCGTCGAAGGCGGCGGTGAACTCGCTCTCCAGCTGGGTGGCGGATTTGCCGCGCGGGCGGCGCAGGTTGATGTTCAGTTGCAGGCCCTTGTCGGTTTCCTTCAGCACGACAGGCGCCACCGTCATCGGACCCATGAAGGCGTCGCGATAGGCAACCTGGCCGAATTTCTCGCCGTACAGGCCGGTGCCGACCAGCTCGTTGACGAAATTCACCATGTTCGCGGCCTGCGTGCCGCGCCATGGCTGCACGGCGAGCGCGTCGGCCAGCAGCGCGATGGCATTGGCACCGTCCTCCGGCTTGGACGAGTGCGCGGAGACGCCCTTGGCCCGGATCGTCAGGCGCTGCCCGGCGCGCTCGAACGCGTAGCGCATGCCCTTCTGTCCGGCTGCCCGGGCGCGGACCGCTGCTTCCAGGGCGGGCGTCGCGCCGTCGATGACGGCAGTCGCGTCTTCCGGGATCTGGCTGTCGAAGAAGCCACCCGTAAAACCGGCAAGCGTGGCGCTGTCCCGTCCCGACGATGCGGCGGCGGGAGTGGCAGGCACTGCCGGTATCGTCACACTGACGAGGCCCCAGCCCTTTTCCGCCGTGACGGCCGGGTATTCGGCATCCAGCGTAATGTTGACCTGCGGCGGCGTATGCGTCTTCAGGTAGGCTTCCAGCGGTTCCCAGTCCGATTCCTCGGCCATATAAACGTAGAGCTCGATGCGCTTCGTCAGCGGCACCTTGCGGTCCTTGATCGCCTTCATCGCGTACAGCGCGGTCGCAATGGGCCCCTTGTCGTCCTCGGTACCGCGCCCCAACAGCAGGCCGGGTTCGCTGGTGCGGTCGAGCTTGAATGGCGACTGGCGCCATTTGGACGGATCGACGGGCTGCACGTCGCCGTGGGTGATCACGCCAACCCGCTCGGGCCCGCTGCCATGGCCGATCACCACGACATAGCCCGCATCCGTGTAATCGAAGCCCAGCCGGGCTGCCTCTTCCTTGAGGAATTTCTTGAAGCCGAGGTGCGCCAGATTGCGTTCGAACGGTATCTTCGGGGCCGCCACCGTATTGAAACTGACCATCTCGGCCAGCGTGTCGACGACTTTGCCGGCATAGGCGGCGCGAGCGTGATCCGCAGTGGCGACGGCAATGGGGCTGGGCGCAGCGTGCGCGGCGGGACGCATCAACGCGGCAGCGATCAGCGTGACGAGCAAAGCGGATTTCTTCAACATGAAGCGACCTTGGGATCGGTAACGAAATTGGTAACGGAATCGGATGCCTGCGCGCCCTTTGGAACAACTACAACGGTCCGGGCAATCCGGGCAATTATGGGCAGCATCGGGCTGCCACTGTGGCAGAAGCTATGGTAACGTGTTACAACTATTACCAGTTTACATCTTTTCCACCTTCAACGCCGGCGGTCCAGTGCAGTCCAACCCAGTGCAGCCCAGTGCCGGCGATGCCCAGCAGCCCAATCCTGCACAGCCCGCGCCAACGCCTTTCAGCCCACGCCAGTCCGGCGGCACCGCGCCCGGCCATTCTTCGGCTGCGCGCCTGCCCACGATCCGCTTCCGGCTGGCACTGCTCGTGCTCAGCTGTGTGTTGCCGGCCGCGATCGTGTCGGCGTTTCTCATCTATGACCATTACCGCGTCGAGCGCTCCAGCCTGCTGACGGAGGCAATGTCGACAGCCCGCTCCATGGTGTCCGTCGTGGACCGGGATTTCGATACCGTCGTTACGGCGCTGCGCACGCTGTCCGTCTCGAACGACATCGACATGGCGGACCGCGGCGAATTCCGGCGCCAGGCCGCCAACGTGCATGCGATCCTGCCGATCACGGAAATCGCGCTGTACGACCCCGCCACGCATGGCCAGCTGATGAGCACGTCTCCCCACGGCATTGCGGTCGACCGCGAACCCGGCAATTCCAACCTGCTGCGCCAGGTTGTGCGCACGGCGCAGCCGGCAGTGTCCGGCATGTACCGTGCAGCCGGCGGTGCCGCCACCATTACCGTCGCGGTGCCCGTGCTGCGCGATGGCGAGGTGCGTTACATCCTGGCCGCCCAGGTGATGCCGGCGGCGCTGAACGCCATCCTGACCGAACAGAAGATTCCCGACAGCTGGCGCGCCGCCATTCTCGACAGCGGATCGTTCATCGTCGCCCGCAACCGCCAGATCGAGCTGTTCCAGGGACGCCAGCCCCGGCCGGAAGTGGTGTCACGCGTGCACGACAAGCTGGAAGACACCTTCGATTCGCTGACGGTGGACGACATCGAGGTCGTCACGCTGTACAGCCGCTCGCCAAAGTCTGGCTGGACCGTGATGCTGGGTGTGCCGCACCGCAATCTGACGGCCGGCCTGCTGCGTACGCTCGAATCGCTGATCGTCGCCACGGTCGTGCTGCTGGCGATCGGGTTCGGCATGGCGTGGCTGGTTGGCGGGCGCATCGCCCACTCCGTGCATGCGCTGATCGGGCCGGCCACGGCGCTGGGCGCGGGCAAACCCGTGCAGCCGCCCGTTGTCGACTTCCTCGAAGCCCAGCAGGTGGCCGACTCGCTGGCACGCGCCGCCCAGGCGCTGGCGGAAGCGCGCGACCGCGCGGACCAGGAATTGCGCGAGCGCCGCGCCGCCCAGGAAGCGCTGCAGGCGGCGGACGTGCGCAAGGACGAATTCCTCGCCACCCTCGCACACGAGCTGCGCAATCCGATGGCACCGCTCGTCAATGCCCTGGAAATCCTGCGCCTGCCCGGCCGCGCGCCGGCGGCGTCGGCCACCAATGTGCTGGACATCATGGAACGCCAGCTGCGCCAGATGGTGCGGCTGGTGGACGACCTGCTGGACGTGTCGCGCATCACGACCAACAAGCTGGGCATCCGCCGCGAACCGCTGGTGCTGCAGGACGTGATCGCGCATGCGCTGGAAACGTCCGGCCCCTTGTTCCAGCAGCGCCGCCACAGCCTGTCCGTGCACCAGCCGGATGTGCCCATCACGCTGACAGGCGACGCCACGCGCCTGGCCCAGGTGTTCTCCAACCTGCTGAACAACGCGGCCAAGTACACGCCCAACGGCGGCCGCATCGCGCTGCACGTCGTGCCGCAGGCTGGCGGTGTGCGCGTCGAGATCAGCGACAACGGCATCGGCATCGGTGCGGGCGCCCTGCCCCACGTGTTCGACATCTTCTTCCAGGCCGACCGCTCGCTGGGCCGCTCCCAGGCCGGTCTCGGCATCGGGCTGTCGCTGGCGCGCCGGCTGGTCGAACTGCACGGCGGCACGCTGACGGCCACCAGTCCCGGCGAAGGCCTGGGCAGCACTTTTGCCATCGAACTGCCCGTCACTGTAGGCGCCACGCATGCGCCGGCGCGCGACGACAACAGCGCGCTGCCGATTCCGACGCTGCGCGTGCTGGTGGCGGACGACAACGTGGACCACGCCAACACCCTGCGCACGCTGCTGCTGGCTGCCGGCCAGAGTGTGCAGGTCTGCTACGACGGCCTGTCCGCGCTGCGCTGTGCCGAAGCGTTCGCGCCACAGATCGCGTTCCTGGACATCGGCATGCCGCGGCTGGACGGCTACGAACTGGCACGCCGGCTGCGTGCCGACCCGAACCTGCGCGACTGCACGCTGGTCGCGGTCACGGGCTGGGGGCAGCAACAGGACCAGCAGCGTTCCCGCGCCGCCGGGTTCGACCACCATATCGTCAAGCCGCTGCAGCTGGCGCAGCTCAACGACCTGCTGCGGGCGCGGGCGACGGCCGACCTGGCCTGAGCCCGGACGCTTAACCCTGCTGTGGGCAGGGCCTTGCTTGAAACCCCGGCAGGCGCCCCGACATGCCCTGCCATGATCCCATTTTCCATACTCGACCTCTCCCCCATCGCGCAAGGCAGCGATGCCGGCGCTTCGCTGCGTAATACGCTCGATCTGGCACAGCACGGCGAACGGTGGGGCTACAACCGCTACTGGCTGGCGGAACACCACGGCATGCCCGGCATCGCCAGTGCCGCGACGGCCGTCGTCATCGCCCACGTGGCGGGCGGCACGTCGACGATCCGCGTCGGTGCCGGCGGCATCATGCTGCCGAACCACTCGCCGCTCGTGATCGCCGAACAATTCGGTACGCTCGAAGCCCTGTTCCCCGGCCGGATCGACCTGGGTCTGGGCCGCGCGCCCGGTTCCGACCAGACCACGGCGCGGGCGCTGCGCCGCAATCTCGGGTCCGACGCGGACGAATTCCCGCAGGACGTCGTCGAGCTGCAGGACTACATGTCCGACTCGCCACGCCAGCGCGTGCTGGCTGTGCCGGGCCATGGTGCCAAAGTACCGCTGTGGATCCTCGGCTCCAGCCTGTTCGGCGCCCAGCTGGCCGCCCATCTGGGCCTGCCGTACGCCTTTGCCTCGCACTTCGCGCCGCAAATGATGATGCAGGCGATCGCCATGTACCGTAACAACTTCAAGCCGTCGGCGCAGCTGGACAAGCCGTACGTCATGCTCGGCTATAACGTCTTCGCCGCCGACACCGACGAGGAAGCACAATGGCGTGCCACGTCGATGCAGCAGGCGTTCGTCAACCTGCGCACCGGCAATCCCGGCAAGCTGCCGCCGCCCGTCAGCAATTACCGCGACGCGCTGGGACCGCAGGAAAACGCGATGCTCGATTCCGTGCTGTCCTGCTCCGCCATCGGTTCGCCCGACACGGTGGCCGCGCAGATGAAGGCGTTCATCGCCAGCACGCAGCCGGACGAGCTGATGATCACGTCGCAGATTTTCGAGCACAGCGCCCGCCTGCGCTCCTACGAAATCCTGGCGGACGTGCACCGCGGCCTGTAGCGGCTGACGGCCGGCATCTACGTCGGGGACAGGCTCCTGTCACAGGGCGTTCGCCCTGAGACACGAGCCTGTCCCCGGTAACTCGTTGGCCGCGGATGCTGCCGGGACTGGCTCCTCTTCGGGCGAAGGCCCGACGAGGTGCCTGTCCCCGACGTGAAAGCTCCCGACATCCGGTCAGTCCGAATGCCCTTCGCGCCATAATCGTTAGCAAAATCACCCGACGCTGATACCGGGTATTCGTTTGCTCACCAGCAAAATTGGTGGCAATTGCGTACAATTGCCGGCTTTTTGCAATTGGAGTGGCCGTGAGCGCACACGAACAACAAGATATTTCTCCCGCCATGGTATGGCTGATGGCAAGCGCCACCGGCCTGATCGTCGCCAGCCTGTATTACGCCCAGCCCCTCGTCGGTCCCATCAGCCGCGCCACCGGCCTCGATGCCGGCGCGGCAGGCCTGATCGTCACGTTGACGCAGCTGGGCTACTGCCTCGGCATGCTGTTCATCGTCCCGCTGGGCGACCTGTTTGAAAACCGCCGCATGATTGTCACCGCGCTGTGCGTTTCGGCCGTCGCGCTGCTGGCGGCCGCGTTCAGCACCAGTGCCGCCGTGTTCCTGGCGGCGTGCTTCTGCATCGGGCTCGGGTCCACCGCGGCGCAGATCATCGTGCCGTTCGCGGCGCACCTGTCGCGTCCCGAAACGCGCGGCCAGACTGTCGGCACCGTCGTCAGCGGCCTGCTGCTGGGGATCATGCTGGCGCGCCCCGTGTCCAGCCTCGTGACCGACGCGCTGGGCTGGCATGCCATCTTCATCCTGTCCGCCATCTGGACGGCCGCGCTGGCACTGCTGCTGAAAGTGCGCCTGCCGCTGCGCGAGCCGGAGCACACCAGCACGTATGCCGCGCTGCTCGGCTCCATGTGGCACCTGCTGAAGACGACGCCGATCCTGCGCCGCCGCGCCGCCTACCAGTTCTGCATGTTCGGCGCCTTCAGCCTGTTCTGGACGAGCGTGCCGCTGGTGCTGGCCAGCGACGCCTTCGGCCTGTCGCAGACGGGCATCGCCATGTTCGCGCTGGCCGGCATCGCCGGCGCCATCGTCTCGCCGATCGCGGGACGCCGCGCCGACCAGGGCAAGTCCCGTTCGACGACGGCCATGGCGCTGATCGCCGGCGTGCTGGCCTTCGGCGTGCCGCTGCTGGTGCATGGCGAACGCACGTTCGCCCTGGGCCTGCTGGTGGTCGCGTCGATCGTGCTCGATGCGGGCGTATCGGGCAGCCTGGTGGTCGGCCAGCGCGCCATCTACTCGCTGGGCGCGGACGTGCGCAGCCGCCTGAATGGCCTGTACATGTCGATCTTCTTCATGGGCGGCGCGCTCGGCTCGATGCTGGGCGGCTGGATGTACGCGCACCACGGCTGGCAGGGCGTGCTGATGACGGGCCTCGTGTTCCCGGCCACGGGCCTGGCGGTCTTCCTCACCGAAAAGCGCTAGTGCGCCCACAGGCGCAGCTGGCCTGTCATGTTGACGCTGCCGCTGATATCGAGGCTGCCCATGCTGGCGCTGACCGGTGCCAGCGGATCGTTCTGCACGCTCATCGACTCGAAGCCGAAGCGGTCGAATTTCACCGCGTTCGGCAGTGACAGCGCGATGTAGTCGCCACCGTCGGGCCGCGCGTGGACGTCGATGGCGATCGTCGACATGTCGATCGTCCCGCGCACGTTGCGCAGCACCAGGTAGCGCCGCGCGCCATCGGCACCGGCAAAGCCCAGCGACAGCCGGCTGTCGCTGACGGCGCCCACGAGCGTCGGATCGTTGATGACGACGTGGGCGGCGAAGCTGACGCCGTCCTGCCCCGCCACCGCCGCCAGGTCGGCATCGGGCAGCGCGCGCAGCGGCTCCGCGCCAACGGCACCCGCTGCCAGCAGCAGTGCCACCCACACGCTCCTCATGGGCGGAACTTCACGTCGAGATACTGGATCTGGATCGCGCCAATGCGCGCCGAACCGAAGTCCGTCGTGCCGCCGCCCGGATTGGCGAACGTGATGCGGTCGATCTGCAGGCTGCCCGCCGGCGCGGTGCCGCTGCCATGGCGGGCGTCCGGCCAGCCGATGCCAACATGCAGGTGGGCGCCGGATTCATCGGCCAACGCGTTGACGACGGCCGGCTGCGTCGCCACGTCCGCGATCGCCCACGGCGCGCCGGTGAAATTGCCGGCGGCATCGACCGCGCCGACGCGCACGCCCGCCAGCGCCAGTCCACCCGTCTCCGCGGCACGTCCGTTGGGCCGCCATGCCATCTCGCCGATCCGCATGTTCAGCGCCAGGCCGAAGGCCACGCCGTCTTCCAGCCGCGGCGTGGAGAACTGCAGGCCGCCACCCTGGTACACGACGTCCGTCAGCACCACGCTGCCGCCATCGCGGACCAAGCCATCCGCATCGACGCCCCAGTCATAGGCAAACTGCCAGCGTTGCGCACCGTCCGCGTTGGCGGGAAAGGCGAAGCTGACAATGTCGGCCAACCCTGCAGGACCTTGTCCGATATCGAGCCGGTACGGATCGGTGAACGGCACCACGTTGTCGCTGCGCGACGCGGAGAGGTTGCCGATCCATGTGCTGCGCCCAGGCTGTGGCGTGTAAGTGATGCGCACGTCGCCGTTCATCGAGAAACCGGAGAGATCGAAGCTGACGCCATCGCCACCGCGCACCGCCGCCAGCGCGGCATCGTTCAACGGCAACGGCGCCGCCCCGGCACGCAGCGCGCACAGCGCCAGCAGTACGACAGCGCGATGCCGCATCAGTGCCTCAACGCGCCGGCCGGCACCTGGTTCGGCGCCAGGTTGGGTGGTGCGATGCCGTTGGTGCTGATGGCAGCCAGCTTGTCGCGCCAGTTCAGCCAGACGCCGGCCTGCGCCACGTCCGGCAATTGCGTCGTGCCGGACGGCGCGGGGAACTGCACGCCAGTCTTCAGCAGCGAGATCCAGAAGTCGCGGCTCGGGCCCGACGCGTCGCCGGCCCGCACGCCGCCCAGCTGCGCCAGCGACAGGCAGGGCGCGACACAGGCGCCGTCCCAGCGTTTGCCGCCCAGCGGGTCGGTGCGCGAATCTAGCACCAGCGCGCTGCCATCGGCCGCGCCGCCGCTCACCCGCATCGAACCCGACAGGCTGTTGATCCGCAAACCGACGTCGCCGCTGATGGCGTCGAACCCGACGCGCATGCCGACCACCTCGCGCGGCGTGGCGGCATCGCCGGTGGCGCGGTAGACGAATTCAAAGTATGGATTCGCGACCTGCACGAGGCGCTGCGCCGCCGTGCCGTCGCTGCGGCCGAACTGCAGCAGCGGCATGTCGATATCGGCACCGAGTCCTTCGCGCGCGGCGTAGCGGTAATCGCCGAGGCGCAGGTTGCGCAGGTTGGCGGACAGCGTCACGTCCGCATCGAGCGCGACGCGCGTGAAATCAAACTCGCCCAGCCGCGCATTGCTGACGGCGATGAGGCCCTGCCCGCGCGTCTGCGCCAGGTCGTCGTCAGACAGCACGCGCAGTTGCGCGCAGGCCGAGCAGGCGAACAGCAGGGCCGGCACAGCAAGGGCCAGACGTAGCACTTTTTTCATGGCGATATTCGGGGAAAGTGAGGCAATAGCAGCACGGAATTGCCGCCTTCTGCATCCGAGGAATAGTTCAAAATCGGTGAGAAACCGTAATGAGCGACGTCAGGTGCGGTTGAGGAACGGAGCTGTACTTCAGTACAGCGAGTACCGGAGACCGCATCCTGGCGCCGCGCAATAGGTTTATCCCGATTTTAATGCGCCCAGATCCAGACCTGGGTACCACGCAGATCGAGTTGGTTCATCGCCATCGAACCATACGAAGCCGTGCTGTTGCCCATCTTGATCGCGTCGACCGAGATGTTCATCAGCTTGCCCGCTGCCACCTGCACATCGGCGGGAATCGCGATCTGCACGACGTCGCCGCCGTTGGCCGCGTCGTAGAACGTGCCCGGGTTCGTCACACCTGCGGCGCCGGCGGCTGCCAGGAACGAGTTCTTCGACAGGATGTCGATGCTGGCGGCGATCAGGCCATTGACCTTGATGCCGTTGAAGCTGACGGAGCCGCCGCCCAGGCCCGTCGTGGCGTCCACCGCGTCCGTGTCGGTGTAGACGAAGGAGTCGACCTTGACGTTCAGGTTGGCGGCGATGGACACGCCGTCCTGGCCGGTGACCGTGGACAGGTCGGCGTCCTTGATCGGCGTCATGGCCGATGCGGACAGGGCCAGCGAGGACAGGGCTGCGGCAACTGCGATGCTGATGAATTTCATGGTATCTCCGTTCATTGGTAATCGTTATGTTGGATGGGCTTCCCTCTACCCTGCCGGTCCGCCTTCTGGGCGGCCGGCACGGCTGTACTCTTAATATCTTTTCAACATTAATTAAATTTATGATCGCGCCCCGCTTCCCGCCGGTCCAGCCTGCCGTGCTGACCGATCAGGCCAAACGCATGTCCCGGCAGGCCAGCGCGGGGCGCCAGCCCGGGGATATCCCGGCATCCCGACGTTGACGGATTTACGACACGCGTTGAGCCTCGCTTCGCGCGATATCACAGAATTTGCGCACGGGTTTAGAACTGCACATCTAATTTTTCCGCTTCCCGGCCGGGAAAGAAGCATGCGTTAATAAATTACAAAAAAGCAAAGGACGACCACAAAGTGCAAAAAGCACGGTCGTTCACATAACGGAATTTCCGGCATCGCAGCCGGTGGTTTCGATAAAAAAAGGAGACGTCATGGGCAGGTTGACAATGGGGCGCACGCCGCCCCGGGGCGGAGCTTTGCCCGAAGCATTCGCACCCACCAAGACACGCGCACGCGCAGCCGGGGCCACGCCATGCTGATGCTGCTGATGACCGTGCTGGCGGCAGCCATCGGCGGCGCCGGGCTGCTGTCGCGCCACGACGTGCAGGAACGCCCGCGCGACCAGTTCGCGATGCCGCAGACGCTGCTGGGCGGCGGCAGCTACAGCCAGGACGTGAGCCTGGAACCGTTCTCGGAACTGAAGTACCGCCACATCGTGCGCCAGGCGTACGACTACAGCTGTGGCTCGGCCGCGCTGGTCACCATCCTCACCTACCACCTGGGCCTGAAGGTCACCGAGCAGCAGGCGATGGAGGGCATGCTGGACAAGGGCGAAAAGGAAAAAATCATCGAGCGCCGCGGCTTCTCGCTGCTGGACATGAAACGCTACGTCGCCTCGCTGGGCGTCAACGGCGCCGGCTACCGCGCCGAGGTGGCGGACCTGCAGACGTTGACGGAGCCCGCCATCGTGCCTATCGATTACGCCGGCGCCAAGCACTTCGTTGTCCTGCGCGGCATCCGCGACGGCGTCGTCTTCATCGCCGATCCTTCCGCCGGCAATCTTGCGTTCTCCGTCGAGGAGTTCGCGCGCCTGTGGGACCAGAACACGCTGTTCATCGTCTCGCCGCAGGCAGGCGAGGCGGCCGTGGCGCAACTGGCACTGACGGACCGCGAGCTGGGCGTCGTCGACATGGACCGCGTCACCCACGGCGGCCGGCTCGATGCCCTCGACAACGCGGCGCACCTGCTGCAGCGCGCCGTCAACTCCGGCGCCGCCGGCACGTGGATGCACGGCCGCTGACCCGCACCCTTTTTTCCCCGTCCCAGAAGGAACGTTCATGATCCTGAAGTCCGTGTCATTTGCCGCCGCCTGCGCCCTGCTCGTATCGCCCGCCCTCGCCCAGCAGGCCACGACCGCCCCGGTCCAACAGGCCACGACCGATACTGCGCGCGACGCGCTGGCAAAAAAGGAAGGCGAAGGCGACCAGACCGCGCTGCTGAAAGAGACGCTGACCGCCGTCGACAAGCAGTACTCGCTGATCCGCAAGGGCCGCTCGCAGTTCACCTACGACGTCACCTACACCTACGTCGGCCAGGAGCGCATCGTCACCGACTACACGGCCGACGGCCTGACCCTGTTCGACATCGAGAACACCAACTCGCACACGATCACCAACACGCTGTCGGCCGACTACGGGGTGCTGAACAACCTGACGGCCAACGTGACCTTGCCGGTGATCTCGAAATACACCGATTCGACGAAGCACTCGGGCCTGTCCAATTCGCTGGGCGACGTCAACCTGGGCGCGCGCTGGCAGCCGCTGGAAGCGCGGCGCGACCGGCCGAATCTCACCGTGACGGGCAATCTGCGGCTGCCTTCCGGGCGCAGTCCGTTCAAGGTGATCGCCGGCAGTGGCGAGGCGACGGGCAGCGGCGTGGCGGCCGTCAGCGCAGGACTGAACGTCAACCGCATCGTCGATCCCGTCGCGCTGTTCGGCTCCATCAACATGACAGTCAGCGCCGCCGCGGACGACCTGTATCAGGTCAACGCCACACGCGTGCTGACGCGCGTGAAGCCCGGCACCAGCGTGGGCTTCGGCATCGGCTTTGCATATGCCCTGTCGTACGGGATCTCGACGACGCTGTCGTTCCAGGAGGCGATATCGGCCGGCTCGAAGCTGCGCTTCGCGGACGGGCTGGAGGTCAAGACCAGCACGCAGACATCGGCCATCGTCAACCTGGGACTGGGCTACCGCGTCTCGCCGAAGACGACCGTCAATCTCTCCGTCGGCATCGGCCTGACGGACGACTCGCCGAACCTGTCGGTGGGCCTGAACCTGCCGCTGGCGTTCTGACCATGCGCCCCATCGCGCTGGCCGCGGCGCTGGCCTGCAATTTGCCGGCCCACGCCGCCCTCGTCGAGAACCTCACCACCAGCGTCACCGCGATGGCGCTGGGGAACGCCGTCACGGCCGACCCGCCCGGCATCGACTCGGTCCACTTCAATCCGGCCGGGCTGGCGCGCCTGGAAGGCGACAGCAAGATCTTCTCGTCGTTCGGCGCGTCGATCCGCGGCGGCGCCGGGTTCCACAAGCCGGCCGGTTTCGACGTGGGCGGCTGGACCGACGATCCCGTCGCGGGCCAGCGCACGGGCCCCGTGCGGCAGGCAATGTACGTGCCCGGCTACGGCATGCCAGGCTGGCGCCTGCCCGGCGTGATCATCCCCGGCCTGGGCATGGCGTTCAACAAGCCCGGCTCGCCGTTCACGTTCGCGACCAACAGCTACATGGCGCAGGCGATCAGCATCGACCGCACCACGGACCCGAACGATCCGGCCCGTTTCGACGGCCGCCAGGTCCAGCTGCAGCGGCTCGTCTACGCGGCGCCGTCGATCGGCTGGAAGTATTCGGAGACGCTGCGCTTCGGCGTCTCCGTCCCCATCGCGCATTCGGCCTTTGTCGTCGATACGCATATGCGCTTCCCCAACGAGCTGCTGGGCGTGTTCGGCAAGCTGCAGCAGGGCTGGTGCCCGGAAAGCGGCGGCAACATCATCGACACATTCGGCTTCGGCCTGTGCGGCGGCGGCAAGGACGGCATGGTCACGCCATTCAAGAAGGCCGCCGCCATGCGCCTCGAGATGACGGCGCCGTTCGACCCCACGCTGAACGTGGGCGTGCTGTGGGAACCGCGGCCATGGTTCGCGCTCGGCGCCGTCTACCAGGGCGGCTCGAAGACGCGCTACACCGGCAAGTACCAGTTCGACACGGAGCCGATGCTGCGCAACTTCGTCAAGGGGCTGAACTCCAGCCTGTTCGGCCCTGTCGCCGGCGCCGTGCTGGGACTGCCCACCTATATCCCGGAAGTCCAGAAGGGCAATCTGTCCGCGACGATTCCATTCCCCGCGCACCTGCAGGTCGGCGTCAAGCTGCGCCCCGTGCGCTGGGCCCAGCTCAATGTCGATGCCAGCATCGCCAAATGGAGCGACTGGAATGCGCTGACGTTCGAGTTCGACCAGAGCGTCAAGCTGCTGGAAGTGGCGCGCCTGTACGGTATCGCCGACTCGACGCAGCTGAAGATCCCGCGCGGTTACAAGAGTCTCGTCAACTACGGCTTCGGCCTGCAGCTGTATCCCACCGAGAAGCTGGCGCTGCGTTTCGGCTACGAGCCGCGCAAGAGCTCCGTCCCGGCCGACAAGATCGACCTGATCGCGCCGCTGCCGGACACGAAGCTGTACAGCGTGGGCCTGAACTACCAGCTCACGCCGCACAGCGACATCAGCGTGACGGCGTCGTATATGGCCGGCAAATTCGACACGCCGGCCAATACGGACTGCAACCTGAACTGCAACAAATTCCTCAACGTGATCTACAACCCGTACGCGGGGCTGGACGTGGCGGGCGACATCAAGGTGCGCTACGCCGGCGTGAGTTTCACCCATCGATACTGAAGGAGACCCCATGAAACATCTGACCGTGACCATCGCCGCACTGGCGCTTGCCGGCATGGCCCATGCGGCCAATACAGCCGACAACGTGCCGCCGGCAAAACAGGCCCTCGTCAACCGCGTGCTGCAGCTGTGGCAGATCGACACCATCGGCCAGTCGATGCTGCAGGCGCCCGTCAGCGACGCCGTGCAGCAGGCCCGCGCCATGCTGCAGGGCCGCGCCGCGCCGGACAAGCGCGATGCGGCGATGAACGACATCGTCGGCGCCGCGCGCCAGTTCATGGACGAGACCACGCCGATCGCCCGCGCCAGCGCAACCAAGCTGATTCCGTCGACGGTCGCGCCGCTGCTGGCCGAGCGCTTTACCGAGGAGGAGTTGCAGCAGATGGTGGCCATCCTGGAGTCGCCCGTGAAAAAGAAATTCGAGGCGATGGTGCCGGAGCTGCAGAAGAAGCTGGGCGAGAGCGTGGCGGCCGATACCCGCACCGTCATCGACCCGAAGCTCAAGGACCTGCAGGAGCGCATCGGGCTGCGCCTGCGCGCGGCGGTGACGCCCTGAGCGAGGCGGCGATGCCCTATTCCTCCGCCCTGCATCTGGTGCGCGGCGTGAAATCGCGCCTGGCCCACTCCGGCGTGCCGGCCGATGCGCTGTTCGAACAGGCCGGCCTGACGGAAGACGGCCTGGCATGCGACGCGCTGACGTTGTCCGACCGCCTCAGCCACCTGTGGGAACTGGTCGTCGAACAGTCCGGCGATCCGCTGATCGGCCTGAAGGTGTCCACGCCGCACCGCCTCGGCTGGCTGGGCGTCATGGGCCACATCATGCTGGTGTCGCCGACGGTGCAAAGCACGATCGAGCGCTGTCACGGCCACACGCGCGTGGGCATCGTGCTGCCCGGTGCGCGGCGCGCCGTGCCGCTGCAGCGCTACGACTTCGTCTGGTGCGTGCTGCTGCGCACCCTGCGCAGCGCCGCCGGCCGCGACGACGCCACGCCAGTCCAGGTCGAATATGCGTTTCCCGCGCCGGCCAACGCGCGCTTTTACGAGCAGACGTTCGGCTGCCCCGTGCATTTCAACCGGCCCTGCAACGTGATGGAATTCGCCGACGCCGACCTGGTGGCGGCGCTACCCGAAGCGCATGTCCCGGACGCCGGCACGGCGGCACCCGTGCTGGCCGGCCTGGCGCGAGCGCGCGCCCGTACGTTCACGGCGCGCGTGCAGGATATCGTGGCGACGCTGCTGCCGAAAGGGCCGCCGCACCGCGACGCCGTGGCCGCACGCCTGATGATGAGCGAGCGCACGTTGCAGCGGCGCCTGGCCGAGGAAGGCACCAGCTTTTCGACGCTGGTGGACGACACGCGCCGTGAGCTCGCGCGCCGCTCGCTGGAAGCGGGCGAGCAGTCGCTGAAGATGCTCAGCTTTGAACTGGGATTCTCGGAACCCAGCGCGTTCTACCGCGCCTGCAAGCGCTGGTTCGGCACCACGCCCTCCGACTTGGCGCAGCATGGCGAGCGGCAGAGGGACTCATGATGGCGGCTCTGGCATCGATGCTGGCCGCCGCGGCCATCGATATCGTCGCGCTGCCGCCCGATGGACGGGGCCGCACGTTCGTCGCCAGCACGGTGATCGGCGCCGCGCCCGAGAAGCTGTGTCGCATCGTGCAGGACTATGCCGGCTATGGCGCTTTCATGCCGAACGTGCGCAGCGCGGTCCCCGCCGGTGCGGGTCCGGGCTACGTGCTGGTGGACATGACGCTCGACCTGCCGCTGGGACAGGTGAAGCAGTACCGGCTGCGCCTGGAATCGACCGCGCTGACGGATGGCTGCCGTCTCGCCTGGCGGCTGGTCCCGAGGCCGGACTTGCGCCCCGAGCAGACGATTGCCGACACGTCCGGCTACTGGGAATTCACGACTTTCTCCAGCGATGGCCCCGCAGCGCAGGTGCGCTACCGCGTCCATGCCGATCCCGGCCCCGTGCCATTTGGCTTCGGCTGGATCGTCGAGACGATGAGCCGCCGCAGCCTGCCGCGCACGCTGGAGGCGCTACGGCAGCGGGCGGCGCTCGTTGACTGAGGCGGCGGGCCGCGAACCGGGGGCGGGCGGCGTCAGCGCCGCCTCGACCTGGGCCCGCGCCGGACCGTTGCACAGCGCCGCCAGCACGGCGGCGCGCGACAACTGTCCGGCTTTTTCCTGCGCGACCTCGGCCAGGGGCCGTTCCGTTTTATTCGTTACCGGCGCCTTGTCACGCTCGGCGCAGGCGCCGATGAATTGCGCCTTCAGTTCGGCCCGCGAGCCGAACATGCTGCGGAACACGATACGCAGTGCGCGTTCCTGCGTTTCCGGCGGCGCATCCGCTATCGCCTTGGCCGTCATGGCAATGGCTTGCCCAGGGTCCGCCATGGCCGGCGCCGCGCACACCATGGCGGCCAGTACAAAGCCCGCCATCCTCAGCGCTCCCGGTGCGCGCCGTTCCTTTATCCAGCCCATCCACTGCTCCCACGTAAAAGGCGTCATGGTAGCACCCGTTGACGCACCGCCGCCCCCTCGGGGATACTGCGCCCATGACAGCGCCAGCTTCCTATATCGGCCGTTTCGCGCCTTCCCCCACCGGCCCCCTGCACCTCGGCTCCCTCGTCGCGGCCATGGCCAGCTACCTGGACGCGAAAGCGCATGGCGGCCAGTGGCTGGTGCGCATCGAGGACGTCGACCGCGACCGCAACGTGGCCGGCGCCGACGAGCACATTCTTGCTTCGCTGCGCCGCTGCGGCATGGCCTGGGACGGCGAGGTGACGTGGCAAACGCGGCGCGAAGCGCTGTACGACGCGGCACTGCTGCAGCTGGCCGGCAGTATCTACCCGTGCGGCTGCTCGCGCCGCGAGATCCTCGATTCGCAGACGCGGCTGGCCGGCAGCGGCAATGCCAACGCGGCGCTCGTCTATCCCGGCACCTGCCGCGCCGGCCTCGCCCCCGGCAAGGTGCCGCGCGCACTGCGGTTGCGCACACCCGTGGACGACGCGCGCGTGATCGGCTTCACGGATCGCTGGCACGGCCACGTCAGCCAGGACATCACGATGGAGGTGGGCGACTTCGTCATCCGCCGGGCCGACGGCTTCTGGGCCTACCAGCTGGCGGTCGTCGTCGACGACGGCGCGCAGGGTATCACCGATATCGTCCGCGGCGCCGACCTGCTCGATTCCACGCCGCGCCAGCTGTACCTGCAGGAGCTGCTGGGATTGCCCCATCCGCGCTACCTGCATGTGCCGGTGGTCGTCAATGCCGATGGCGAAAAGCTGTCGAAACAGACGGGCGCGCAGGCGTTCGACAACGGCGCGTCGGCCGACACGTTGCTCGCCGATGCCCTGCTGCCGGCCGCGCGCTTCCTCGGTCTCGACGTGGCGGCCGGATCGATCGCCGCCTTCTGGGAGGCCGCCATCCCGGCCTGGGAACGGCTGCTGCGGGCACGCGGCGCGTTCTGAGCGCCGCCATCGTCGGGGCAACGGTAGCATCGGGGCTCCGATCCCCTACAAAACCATCATGAATCCCATCCTGCCCCAACTGTCCGCCGTGGCTTTGCTGGCCACTGCCCTCAGCTGCCATGCGCAGCACGAATCGCCCCCGTCCGTCGGCCCCGCCGGCGCCCCGAAGAGCACGAAAACGCAGGCGCTGGAAGTGGGCGCGCGCGTGCTGCAAAGCGCGGCGCCGATGCGCGGCTTCGACATCTACCTGGTCGGCTTCCACCCCATGAAGGACGCGCCGGAACAGCAGATGGAAGCGCACCATTACTGCCACCAGCGCAACGAGGATTTCGCCCAGTGCATCCTGTTCGACGGCAACACGGCTGAGGCGAACATGAACGGCGTCGAATACATCATTTCCGAAAAGGCGTTCGGTCTGCTGCCGGAAGCGGAGCGCAAGTACTGGCACCCGCACAATGGCGAGATCCTGTCCGGCCAGCTGGTGGCGCCGGGCATTCCGGAAGCGGCCGAGAAGGCGCTGATGAAAACGAAGATGAACAGCTACGGCAAGACGTGGCATACGTGGAACACGGGCCACGAAGGGCACACCGGCGAGGCACTGCCGCTGGGCGACGCGAAGCTGGCCTGGTCGTTCAACCGCGACGGCGAAGCGTTGCCGGCGCTGGAGCAGAAGCGCGACCGCAAGCTGGACATCGATACGGCCAGGAAACGGCGCGACCGCACCGACCTGCGCGCGCTGGCCCGGCCGCAGTCCGGTGTCGACGCGCTCAAGGGCAAGTTCGCGCGCCCGACGACGCCCATCCCCGGCGTGGCGGACAGTGCGGTCCAGCCGGGAAAATAGCTGAGCGACATGTAGGATTGGTCCTCCGCGCCATCGTGAACTGCCGAACAGACCCGCCCGTGGCAGGCGCGCACACTGTGCGCATGTTCAGAAGAGGAGGTGCATCATGCGACGCTCAGCCATTGCCACCACACTGAAGTTGGCCCTGCCCCTGATGATGCTCGGGGGACCGGGGGCGTTTGCCAACGATCAACTCTACAAATGTGTGGACCCGAACGGCACGCTGATGCTGTCGGACAAACCCTGCGCCGTCGTGCAAAGCGTTGCAGCGGATACGACCGTCGAGCCGGCATCGATTCCCGCCGACGTGGCGGCCGTGCCGACGGACATCGACGCGGCAACGGAAGAGCAGCCGCGCCACGTCGTGGTCAAGGAGCACTATACGCTGCCCCCTGCCGAGTTCGACCGCACCCAGCGGCCTGCCAAGCCGCTCACGTCCACGGCGCCGAAGATCGACGTCGCCACGTTGAAGGCTGCCAAGCTGAACCTGGAGCTCAGCGAAAAGACCGCTTCGCGCTGAGTTGTACCGTTGGCGCCACGGCAGCGCCTGCAAATAAAGTCCTTGTGCAATGCGGCGGCGCGCGACCCGCAATGGGCGCGCAGGCCGCATGCAGCTTGCGATCCGCTAGCGACGCGACCGCACATAATTCGATACCCATCATTGCCGCGTTCACAACGCACTTTTCACACGGCACTTTGTTACAAAGTAGTTAATGAAGCTCTTTGACACCCGGTAGCCCGCTGTCGAGAATGGGCCAGTATCCCTTAACAAATCCTTAAGACTGGCGCCCTCCCCAAAGCGCCGGGCTGGCCCCGCACATCCCGCGCCGGTACAGCGATACGGGTTACTCCGACACACAAAGGACTACCATGAAGAAGACTTTGACGATGTTGCTGCTCGCCGCACTCCAGGTTACCGCCGTTGCCGCCACGCCGGGCGGTGCCACCGTGACATTCGGGCAGGGGGAGGAAGGCTGGCACGGGCTGCAGCCGCTGGACGGCAACGGCGGTTCGGGCATCGACACGTCGCTGGGCAATGGCGCGCCGGCGCTGCACACGCAGATCGAACACTTCGGCGCCACCTGGAGCACCACCACCAACACCGACTTCGTGCGCGACTACACGCAGATGCAAGGCGTGACGTTCGGCATCGACGTGCTGGCCAACAGCGTCTGGTTCTTCAACCGGGAAGTCACGCGCGACCTCGTCATCGAGCTGCGCGACTATGACAACCAGGCCAACGGCCTGCCCTACACGAGCGTCTGGGCCAAGGTGGGCACGCTGGATGCCAGCAAGGACGGCTGGCAACATCTGTCGGTAACGATCAACGACACGTCGGCCGTCGGGCTGCCTTCCGGCTGGGGCGGCTACGGCGCGGAGGACGCCCAGGGCAATCCTTACCTGCCGTCCGACCGCACGTTTGCCAGCGTGCTGGCCGGTGTGGACGAAGTGGCGTTCACGACGCTGGTGCCGGGCTATATGTACGGGTTCACGTATTTCGATGTGGCGGTCGACAACATCAGCATCAGCCCCGTACCCGAGCCCGCCCAAGGCGGCATGCTGCTGGCGGGCCTGGCCGGCATTGCCGCGCTGGCACGGCGCCGCGCCCGCCGATAGCAAACTAAAGCGGACACAACTGGTGACGATTGCGCGACAAAGGGACGACGCCATGCGGCAACTTTGATACGGTCGAGGTCGCTATAATGCGGCCTTTCCGTTATCCCGGCAGCCTGACATGACCCCATCCTTTGCCCAGCGTCCCGCCTGTGTCCTGCTGCACAGTTCGATGAGTTCCCGCAGCCAGTGGAGCGCGCTGGCTGCGCAGAATGAAACGGCGTTGCGCTGCGTTGCCGTCGACCTGCTGGGCTACGGCAAGGCGCCGTTTCCGACGGTCGACCAGCAGCAGCGTTTTTCGCTGGAACACGAAGTCGAGGCGGTGCTGGCGACGCTGGCGCACGAGCTGGCGCCCGACGAGCCGTTCCACCTCGTCGGCCACTCGTATGGCGGCGCCACGGCGCTGCGACTGGCGCGCCGGCTGCTCGATACCGGGCGTATCCTGTCGCTGACGCTGTTCGAGCCGGTGGCCTTCCACCTGCTGGCGCCACAGGACCATGCCCGTATCGACATCGAAAAAATCATCGCCCGCATCGATGCGGCAGCCACGCCCCGCGACGGCGCCGCGGCCTTCATCGATTACTGGAACGGCCCGAGCGCGTTCGCCGCGCTGCCGCCGGCCATGCAGGAGCGCTTTACGGCGCAGATCGCCAAGGTGCGGCTGGACTTCGTTGCGCTGATGTCGGAGCCGGCCACGCTGGCCGACATGGCGACGCTGGACATCCCGACGCTCGTGCTGTTCGGCGCGCAGGGACCGATGTCCACCCGCACGGTCGCCGAGGAACTGGCCGCCGCCCTGCCCCGCGCCGCGCTGCACCGCACGCCGGGCGGCCATATGGCGCCGATCACGCACGCGGACGACGTCAACCGCGCCATCGCCACGTTTATTGCGGCTTCCCAGGAGTAAAGCCATTGCCACCGTTACCCGCACGCTGAGCCCCGGCGAAATCCACTGGTGCCGCCGCCTGTTCGGCGCGGCCATCGACTACGACCGGGTGCGCGTGCACGGCGGCAGCTATTTCTGGTTCGGCCTGCAGCGGCGCCACGTGGCCGTCGCGCCATCCGGCGCCATCTGGTTCAACCCGGAAGACTTCAGCGCGGATTTCTCGCGCGAGCATGGATGGCGGCTGCTGTGGTTTATCCACGAGATGACACACGTGTGGCAGTACCAGCTGGGCTATCCCGTCAAATGGCGCGGCGCGCTGCGCGTCGGCCTGCCGTATGCGTACGAGCTGGCGCCGCACAAGCGGCTGGGCGACTTCAATATGGAGGCGCAGGGCGACCTGCTGGCCGATTACTTTGCGCTGCGCTTCCTGCTGGCGCCGGGGGCGATGCGCCAGCGCCGCTATGGCGACGCACTGGCGCTGTACGACTGCGTGCTGCAGGACTTCCTGCGCGCGCCCGAAGCGCGCGCCAACCTGCCCCGCCCTGCCTTCAGCATTGGGCGCGGTGCTCGTCGAGCCACCTGACGAGGGCGTCGGACGTCAGCGGTTTGCTGTACAGATAGCCCTGCCCCTTGTCGCAGCGCAGCGTGCGCACGACGTCCGCCTGCGCCACCGTCTCGATGCCTTCGGCCACGGTGCTCATGCCCAGGCTTTGCGCCACCTTCACCGTTGCTTCGATCAGCACCCGATGGTGTTCGCTGCTTTCGCTCTGGCTGACGAACGAGCGGTCGATCTTGACCGTGTCGACCGGCAGCAGGTGCAGGCTGGCCAGCGACGAGTAGCCGGTGCCGAAGTCGTCCAGCGCCAGGGTCAGGCCCAGTGCCTTCAGCTCGTGCAGGCGCTGCTGAATCTCCTTGTCCTGCGCGGCCAGGCTTTCCGTCACTTCCAGCTGCAGGTGATGCGGCGACACGTCCGCCTCGGTCAGAATGCGGGCGACCGTTGCGCTCCAGCCGGGCTGGCCCAGCTGCGCGCGCGACAGGTTGACGGCCAGCAGGCGCGGCGCGGCGTCCCCCAGCGTTTGCTGCCACCCGCGGAAGTCCCTGCATGCCTGCTCCAGCACGAAGTCGCCCAACGCGCCGATCAGGCCCACCTCCTCGGCGATGCCGATGAATTCGAACGGCGGCACCACGCCGCGCACGGGATGCTGCCAGCGCACCAGCGCCTCGACGCCGGCCGAGTGATCCGTACTGCCGTCGGCGCACAGTGCCACGACGGGCTGGTAGACCACGAACAGCTGATTGTCCTGCAGCGCCAGGCGCAGGTCCGCCTCGATATCGCTGCGCCGCGCCGCGCGGTCGCGCATCGCCTGGGCAAAGCGCACGTGCCGTCCGCCGCCGCCGCGCTTGGCTTCCACCATGGCAATGCTGGCGTCGCGCAGCAGTTCGTCCGGGTCCTGCGGCGCGGCGCCGCCCCACGCGATGCCGACGCTGACGTTGCAGACCACGTCGTGCCCCTGCACCGTGTAGCCGCGGCCGATGGCGCCGATCAGGCGCGCGGCCACGCTTTCCGCGTCCTCCGGGCGGCGCAGGCCATCGAGCACGACGATGAATTCGTCGCCACCGACGCGGGCGGCCAGCTGGCCGCCGAGGCCGATGCGGTCGCTGGGCGGGCGCAGCACGGTGCGGATGCGGTCGGCGATCATGATCAGCAGCTGGTCGCCGGCGCGCTGGCCCAGCGTGTCGTTGACCTGGCGGAAGCGGTCGCAGTTCATGAACAGCACGGCGAAGCCGCCGCCGTCGTCGGGCTGGTGCGCGCCCTGGATCAGGCGCAGCTGTTCCAGCACGGCGCTGCGGTTCGGCATACGGGTCAGCGCATCGGTGCGGGCAGCGTTGGACAGACGGTGCGCGATGCGTTCCTGCTCGCGCTGCGTCTCCACTGTGATGTCCGTGACGGCCACCATCAGGCGCGCATCGTCGAGTTTCAGGACGCTGAGCGACAACACCTGGGCGCCGCCCATGCCGTCCAGGTCAACGCGCAGGCCTTCGCAGATGACACCGGCGGCCGGCGCGAACTCCGTCACCATCGCGCGCAGGCGCGGCACAATGGGATCGAAGACAACAAACAGGTTCTCCAGCCCGGTCTCGCGCGCCAGCGGCATCAGCAGCTGCGACGACATCGGGTTCAGCATCTCGATGGTGCCGTCGAGCGTCGTCTGCACCAGGCCGATGGGCGTGCGGTACAGGAACTGGATCAGGGCCTCATAGGCGCTGTCTTCAACGGCCATCGCCCACCTCCCGATGCTCGACGCGGTTGCGGCCATTGGCGACAGCGGATGCCAGCGCTGCGTCCGCCTGGCGCATCAGCGCTTCGACGTCCGTCAGCCCGTCCGGCATGGCGGCCACGCCGGCACTGACGGTGTAGTGCACCGTCTGGCCGTCCACTTCCACGACCTCCTGCTGGACGCCGGCGCGCAGCCGCTCGGCCACCTGCGTGGCGGCGGCCAGATTCGTTGCCGGCAGCAGCACGCCGAAGCGCGCGTCGCCCACGCGGGCGATCACGTCCGCGCCGCGGAAGGCCGTCTGCACTGCCTGCGCCAGCGCGCACAGCAAGGCGTCGCCGGCGGCGCTGCCGTAGCGCGCAACGACGCCGTCGAAATGGTCGGCATCGACGAGGATCATCGACGTGGGGCGCGGCTGCCGGCGATGCCGCGCCATTTCCAGTTGCGCCGCCTCGAAGAACGCGCGCCGGTTGGCCAGGCCCGTCAGCGCATCCTGCAACAGCGGCGAGATCGTGGCGCCGCTGTCGCACGCCGTCAGGTCGCGCAGGACCAGGCAGTAGGCGCGCTCCGCATCGCCTTCGGCCGCGGGCACCGGTGCGATGATGGAACTGCCCCGGAAACTGCTGCCGTCGGCGCGCGTGTACAGACCTTCGTCAAAGCTCCAGCCATGGGTGTCGGCGTCGTGCAGGCGGTCGGCCTGCGCGGCATCCGCGGGCAGCAGCGCCTCATAGGGCTGGCCGACGATTGTCCCGGTATGCCCCGTGACGCGGCCGATGCTGTCATGCCAGCGGTCGATGCGCCCGGCGCCATCCAGGCTGGCCAGCGCGTAGTCGGTACTGCCGGCCAGCAGCGCGTTCAGCCAGGCGTCGCTGCGGCGCAGCTGGCGCTCGCGCCGCACCTGCAGCGTGATGTCGGACAGGACGGCCATCAGCCGCCCCGCACCGAGCTTCACCAGCGACAGCGCGAGGATCTGCGGGCCGGCACCGTCGCCACCATGCAGATGCACGTGCAGGCCGTCGCAGATCATGCCGCTCGGGGCGGCAAAGGCGGATACCAGCGTGCGCAGCTCCGGCGCCACATTGCGCAGCGTGTCGAACAGATTGTTCAGGCAGCCGTCGTGCGCCAGCGGCATCAGCAGCTGAGCCGAGACGGGGTTGATCATGACGATATCGCCGTCGGGCGCGAGCTGCACCAGCCCGACCGGGGCCAGGTACAGGAACTGCATCAGCGCTTCGTGCTCGGCGGCGAGGTGCGCCCCGGCGTCGCGTGATACCGCTGTCACAGCCGACGCTGCACCAGCACGTGGCGCATTGGCGCGCCCGGCAGCGCCAGCAGGCGCAGCAGCACTTTGACGGGCTTCATCCGCAACGTCAGCACGTAGCTGATCGTCTCGTCCAGCGCCGTACCCTCCGCCGCCGCGTCCTCGAAACGCTGGGCCACCATGAAATTGTTCATGCAGGGGGCGACCGTGGTGAACAGCGGCAGTCCGAGAACGCTGGTCGGCGACAGGCCGGCGGCCTGCGATTCAAAGCGGTTGTACTGGCGCACCACGGTCTCGGCGTCGAAGCCGATGATGCCGAAGTCCAGCGCGTCGAGCTCGTCCGCGCTGGCGGCTGCCAGGGCGCGGGCAAGGTCGGGCTGATCAAAAGTTAGTGCACTCATGAAACGCTCCACATTCAGTGGCTATTGTCGTCAAGAAACTAATGCTGACATGCGGGAACCCACATGTCAATGCGCACACGATTGAATGCATGGTACACGGGAGCGCGGCAAAGCGACGCCTGTTCCGTTATCAGCAGTAAGCCGGCAGCCACATAGTGCGGAACGGCTGGCGCCCTCTGGTCCCGTGTGTTGCATTTATGCGGCAAAAACGTTGCCGAAATTCAAACGCGCGCCCGTCGAGGGGGGCTTTATATATGATCAACGCCTCAAGCCGTATCGTTTCAACCCGCTTATAAAAGGAAAATATCATGGCAATGATGAAGACGATGTTCGCAGCAGCATTCTGTGTCGCACTGGCAGCATGCAGCACCACCGATTCCACCAGCGGCGCAAGCGACAGCTCCTCGATGGGCGCCAGCGCAACGACCGGCAGCACCGGTTCGGCCGGCGCCTCGGGCACCAGCGGCACCACCGGCGCCGCGTCCGGCCAGTCGGGCACCAACTCGTCCACCACGGGCACCCCGGGCAATTCGCCATCGAACCCAAGCAACGCGGACGACTCCTCGGTCAAGCGCTGATCGGCTCGCGCCGCACCGCAATGGCCCGCTTCGGCGGGCTATTTTTTTGTCCGTACTTTCCGCAATCGCTCAGTGCCCCTCTCTGACGGCCGAGCTTCTGCTGCCGCCGGACGCACGGCGGTGAACTTTTTAACTGGGCCGCTGTCTTATCCGTTATCGCGACAATACGGGAGCGGGCCATGAAAGCGGAAGAAACGGGGAATCAACACAACGCGGCAGGACGAACTCTGCTGGATTTCTCCGGGCTGCACAGCGAGCAGCTGCGGGCGCTGCTGGACAGCGATACGGAGCTGGCGCAATGCCTGCGGGCGCTCGAGGAGCGGGGCCAGCGGCTTTCTCACTGTCCCCATTGCCACGGCGACCGCCTGTACCGGCACGGTGTCACGCGCGGCCTGCAGCGCTACCGCTGCCGTCATTGCGGCCGCACCTGCAATGCGCTGACAAACACGCCGCTGGCTCACCTGCGCCTGCGCGGCAAATGGCTGCCGTTCCTCGAATGCGCACTGCGTTCGATGACGGTGCGCGGTTCGGCGGCCACCGTCGGCATCCATCGCAACACGAGCTTCCGCTGGCGCCACCGCTTCCAGGCGCAGCAGCCGCCGGATGAGGGCGGGCGTAGGGCTTGAGGGCGAGCGGTAAGCGGCGGTGGAAGGCCGTCGCAGAGTGATGCCAGCGTGCGACGCGGCTTTGCAGCGGTCGTTGCAGCCCCAGCGCAGCCATTCATCTGCGTCCGCCCTCATCGGCCATCGCAGGATCTCACCGCGCGTCACCGCACACACTGCGCGCCACTGCGGCCCAGCGTCGGTTGGTTTCTTTGGCAGAGCACGTTTGCGCACGCAACCGCCACACAGTTGCCAATCCGTTGCGCGCACGCGTCACTTATGCATTGTTCATCAGTGTTCGTTTGACCATGTGACTTGCAAACCGCTACCTTCTGACAACGCGCAAGGCAATGTACTTTGTCGCCGCCGCAGCCGGCAGATCCGTCGGCCCGGCAACGCGGTCCGCAGCGGCTGCACGACAGACGGCGGCGCGGGCACATCGGGAGATTATGGTGAACAACAAGCTGGTATTGAAACAGGGCGCGCTGGCGGTAGCGCTCGCATTGGGCGCCTCGCCACTGCTGGCGCAGGAAGCGGCCGGCACGACACCCGTGCAGCGCGTCGTCATCACGGGTTCGAACCTGAAGCGGATCGACGCCGAAACGGCCACGCCCGTACAGGTCATCCGGCACGAGGAAATCACGCGCATGGGCGTCAACACCGTCAAGGAGTTGATGGACACGCTGACGTCCGCCGATCGTGGCGCGCTGTCCGATATCGGCGGCAGCAATTCGTTTGCCTCCGGCGCCTCCGCCGTGTCGCTGCGCGGCCTGGGCAAGCAGTCGACCCTCGTGCTGCTGAATTCGCGCCGCGTCGCGCCCTACGCGCTGGCCGACTACAACGAAGTGTTCACCAACCTCGACACGCTGCCGCTGGACGCCGTCGAGCGCGTCGAAATCCTGCGCAACGGCGGCTCGGCGATCTACGGTTCCGATGCCGTTGCCGGCGTCATCAATATCATCACGCGCTCCGATTACCAGGGCCTGCAGGCGCGCGCCTCGCACAACCAGTCGACGCAGCACAGCGGCTTCCACGAATCCACGGCCGCACTGACGGGTGGCATCGGCAACCTGGCAACCGATCGCTACAACATCCTCGCCAATATCGAGGTGTACCGGCGTAACGCGGTCGCGTGGCGCGGCATCGTTGACGACATCAATCCCGCGTATGGCGAGAAATTCTCCGCCGTGGCGACCGGCAGCGGCCAGATGTTCGGCGACCGCGGCGCACCCTCCACCTTCAGCTACCCGGGCAACATCATCGGCCAGGGCTCGCTGCCGGGCTGCGCAACCACGAATGCCGCCGGCCTGTGCGTCTACGACCGCTTCTCCCGCTTCGAGGCGCAACCGTCCGCCAACCGCGTCAATGCACTGGTGTCGGGCAAGCTGGCGATCAACGACAAGCTCGAAGGCTTCGCCGAGGTGCTGTACTCGCACACGAAGACCGACTACATGTCCGCGTTCGCTACGTACGGCTCGACCACTTCGGACTCCGTCTGGGGCGATCCGCGCACCGGCGAGGCACGCAGTTTCACCTACCGCTACCTGCCTGCCACACATCCGCTGAACACGACCGGTGAAGAAGCGGAGCTGCGCTACCGCTTTGCCGACGATCCGGGTTACCGCAGCACCGTCAGCGACCAGTACCGCGTGATGGCGGGCCTGCGCGGCAGCCTCGGCAAATATGACTGGGAGTCGGCCGTCGGCGTCATGGGCAGCAAGACAAAGGACCGCAGCCGCGGCGGTTTCTTCAGCCTGTCCGGCTTCCAGCAGGTGATCGGCGCCACGGACGCGGAAAGCGACGATCCGCAGCTGTTCAATCGCGCCTACCGCCTCGGCCAGACGAACACGCCGGAAGTGCTGAACGCACTGTTCCCGGAAAACGGCTACGACGGCAAGATCACGCAGACGTTCATCGACGGCAAGATCACCGGCGAGGTCGCGCAGTTCCAGGGCCGCCCCGTCAACGTGGCGCTGGGCGGCGAGATCCGGCACGAGAAATTCGCCATCAACCCGACGGCGAACCTGCTGGCCGGCGATATCGTCAGCAACGGCGCCTCGACGGCAAACGCCAGCCGCACCAACGAGTCGATCTTCACGGAAGCGAACCTGCCGCTGCTGAGCAACCTGGAGCTGACGGGCGCCGTGCGCGTCGACAAGTTCAAGGACGTCAAGGCGCACGCGTCGCCCAAGCTGTCGGCCCGCTGGGAAGCCACGCCGCAGTTGATGGTGCGCGGCACGTGGGAATCCGGCTTCCGCGCGCCGAACCTGACGGAAAGCGCGCAGTCGACCAAGTTCTCGTTCAGCAACGGCGAAGTCGATCCGAAGCGCTGCGACCAGGCGCAGGCGCTGGCCAACGACCTGCGCGCCCGTTCGGAAGCGCTGCCGGCCACGGACCCGAACAAGCAGCTGCTGTCGGCCCGCGCCGACACCGTCGAAGGCAATGAATGCGCCACCGGCATCGCCAACGTGGTGCGCAACAATCCCGGCCTGAAGCCGGAAGAGTCGCGCAGCACCACGCTGGGCTTTGTCGTGGAACCGGTGCGCGGCACCAGCCTGTCGCTGGACTTCTGGCACATCAAGCGCAAGGACGAGATCGGCCTGAAGAGCACGGCCGAGCTGCTGGCATCGGAAGATGCGCTGGAGCCGGGCATCGTCAACCGCCTGGGCCTGGCGCAGGACCGCACGTTCACGGCGGAAGAGCGGGCCCGCTACGGCGTGACGGCCGGTCCGCTGGCCTCCACGTCCGGCATGTTCGAGAACACGGCGCAAACGAAGACGAGCGGCATCGACCTCTCCGCCACGTCGCGCATCGCGACGCCGCTGGGCCGGCTCGATCTGGTCGGCAACGCCACGTACCTGCTCGACTACAAGCTGTTCGCCCCGACCCGCAACGGCGGCAGCTGGGGCGACGACCTGGCCGGTCGCTATGGTTACTCGAAGCTGACGGCCAATGCGATGGCCACGCTGGGAATCGGCACGTTCAACCACAGCATCCGCGCCACGCTGCGCAGCCCGCAGAAGCTGCAATACGAATACTACGACGACGAATACAGCCCGGCCGGCTGCGAGGAACGGGGCTGGGAAGCCAACGAATGCCGCATCGCCTCGTACGTACGCTGGGATTACAACATGAGCTACACGGGCATCCGCAACCTGACGCTGTCGCTGTTCGTGCGCAACGTGCTGAACCACCGGCCGCCCGTCAATCTGCGCGCCTTCAATGCCGACGGCGGCGGCGTCATCCCGCAGGACATCGAGGACGTCCAGGGCCGTTCGATCCGCGTCACCGCGGAGTACCGTTTCAAGTGATGGTCGGGCCTTCATAAGCCCGGCGGGCCGGCGGTTTTTGCAGGCTGCCGGTCCGCCTTGCGTTTGGCGTCTCGTCCACTTGCGGCGGGACGCCGACGCTTTTTTAGGCGCTGTCCCTGACCATCGTGGGAACTTCCCCTGAAAACTGCTGTCTTACCTCAGGTATAACAACCGGAGGGCGCAGCCGTGGACAACCAGCAATTTTCCGCCGTATTCAACGAGTTGATGCGCTGCCTGCCCCATCTGTCGGGGCAGCAAAGCGAAACGCT
>Ga0265797_10000867_pt1 | contig 54799 bp, 36 predicted proteins | sample P2T30metagenome_FD_192433 | JGI IMG/M metagenome (GOLD analysis project Ga0265797, IMG submission 192433) | Plant litter microbial communities from East Loma Ridge, Irvine, California - P2 T30 | ecosystem: Environmental > Terrestrial > Plant litter > Unclassified | place: USA: California...
GTCTGGGATGAGGATCGACTCGTCGCCGTCGTTTCCAAGAATGGCACTGATGTCGATAGCAGTATTGAGGTTGTGGTTTGCAAGATACATGTAATTATCGCGGGCAACTGTAGTGTTCAATCCCGGCGGACGTTGAATAGTGCATGGAAACGATGGATCCTGAGGCGAGAAAGGTGTCTCCCACATGTGGGTAAACTCGTCCAGAATGTAAGGTATCGCGGTCTGATTTGCGTTATAGTCCATAAAAACGACGGCACGCTGGCCACTCAAAATCATCTCCCCGAGAGTAGGCCATTGGTCTTTATGCTGCGGCACATACTTGGGAGTGTAGAGGAACTCAGCTAGGCCAGAATTTTGGATCGCAGGAACAAAGTTATCAACCTTAGTGAGGTCCGAGTTGACGATCAAGATAGTCACAACGTCGTAGGGATTATCTTTCAACCAGCCTGCAACTATCTCGAGCTCTGATTGGTAGGTGCCAGCATTGAGCAAGTCGCAAGATGTGTGGCAGGAATACAAAGTATTGTTGACCCAATGAACTTCGCCCTGAACTGTTCCAAATCAGTACTTTCTCGTTTGGTGCATCATTGGGGTTACTTACTCATGCGAATGCCATCATCAAGCTGATCGACAATCCCCAAGGCTTGGTTGCTCGCTGCATTGTTCTTGATCGAGAAAGCAGAGTTGTGAGCGCAGACTTCGGTTATGTTGCTGTACTTCCTATTGCAGAACTCCGGATAGTTGTTGCAAGGTACTGTATTTGAAGCAACTGGGGCGCTGCTTGTCGTGGTTGCAGTGTGACTGCTACCTGCAATGATGTCCGTGGCATTGTTTTGCTTTGTCGTATGGGAACTCTGAGTGACTGAAGCGCCAGTAGAATAATCCGAAGTCAGTGATGCTGTTCCCGTGACTGTGCTTTGACCATCATCCGTGGCATATGTGTATCGTGAGTCGGTAAATTGAATTTCGGATATCGTTGTCTCGATGGCAGAGAATGACTTGGTAAAGGTGAGTGCTGAAGCTTCCGAGCTGGACTGTGTATTCGGGGCAGAGGAAGTTGTCGATTCAGCATCAGTACTAGATGCTTCTGTAGTTCGCTGTGCTTTAGAACCCAATGTGGCAAGAAACTGCAACCATATCAACTGGGTTTGCATGGTTTCAAGGCAATGAGGTCTGGGAGAGCTATCGATCGTAATTTGCGGTTATGAGGGCGATGAGCCGCATGAACACCAACCGGCGACTAGGGATACCTGTATGATATACACCAGATCTCAGGCGTACGTACGCATGCTGCGTGTGTCCGAAGTGTCGTCACACGCGACTGCTATTCCGAGCACAGATTTGGTAAGGTTCAGCCACAGCCAGTGAGTACTGAAGACAACTCCGGCACATAGACATTTGACAAACGAGTTCTAGCTTGGTATCCTGCTTTTTGTTGAGAGAGGCGAACAGCCTGTACGCTGCCTGTCTCCATGATGTTAGAAAAGTCCTGGCAGACATGGTAATATGGGAGTGAAGAAGAGGAAAAGTATATGGACCATGCCATCGGGCGTGCTGTGAGCGTCGTCGTCACCTTTCGCCGCCATTGAGGATCGGGCGGCTGGATAGCTTAGGGCTGCACGGCATATGCTTATCCGTTTTGTGAGGTTAGCCGGAACGTCCGTTTGTGGTTGTGCGCATAGTCGGAGTTAAAATCCCGCTGAAGCTTACTACCTCGTTAGATGCGGGAGCAAGGGATTGTACAAGCGAATGGAGATATTCGAATTCCCGGGAGGATCCGGGGGGAACGACTCTCGGCTTGATATACAACGATTGATGTGAAAGATCTGATAATGATGATGATGATATGCGGTGGGTATTACTCACAACTAGACTCGCTCCTTACTATCGTACAGAACAACTTCCACGTCCAACTTTGCTTGTACAAAATTCGAATGCCCATCCGCCCGACCACACTCAAATCAACATTTAAACCGAGGAGTATACAGATAGAACCACATCATCCTCTCTGCGTCCTAAAGCCCCTCTCCTCTTCCCTCCGCCTCTCAACAAGCGCCATGACATCCTCCCCATACAAATCCTCCGGCGTTGCATCGCCCTTGAGAACCATCTTCTCATGCTTCAACATCTCATCGCGAGTCACGCACACCAGCTCGCTCATGTCCAACTTGACAAACTTCTGTCCCGGCACACTATGAGCATCCACCCAATTGCCTTGAGGGCGCCGCCATCGCACAAGAGCCAGTCGCGAGGCAAGACCTGAGATCACGCTGCGGCCCCGGTAGACTTCGTCGACGAGGTAGCCGACATCGTCGGATGTGATGGGGATGCGGAGGCCGGTGGCGTCGAAAGTCGATTCCTTGCCATCTTCGGGCTGAGAGTCTTTGAACATCGACCTCGCCAGGCGTTCTTCCAAGCCCTGCAATTGTGCCAGGATGCCTTCGTACATCTTTTCCCGCCCCTTGCTCGCAATGTACTCGCCGTGGCCCGGGTAGGAGGTCAGAGATAGCATAACGTGGTTGGCAACGCACAGGCCGAAAACGGCTGGCATGGTGCCAAGAACAGGCAGAATTCGCACACGGAAATCGGGCAGAACGCCGAGTTCATTGACGCTGCCTTGCTGGTATTGCTCTTCGGGGAGGGGTAGGAGGGTAGCTTTTCCTGGGGCGGTCTTCTCGGCTGAGAAGACTACGGGGATGCCGGACTTGACGCCCTTGAGACGCAGGCGGCGCCGTGTTGAGCGAGACAGAGGGTCGTCGGTTGAGGCGGATATGTCGCCGATGAAGACGCGAGTTGGGTCGGATTTGCAGCCGGCTCCCATGGAGGAGATGACGGGCAGGTGGTTGGCATGACAGTAGGCTAGTAAGGCGACTTTGGATTCGATGTTGTCGATGGCGTCGATGACGAAGGATGGCGGTTGGCCGTTGTCTTTCCACGGTTCGAGTTGGGAGACGGAAGTGTTTTCATTGTACAGCTGATTACGCGTATCGAATTGAGTCCAGGGCACGATCTGTTCCAGGCGGCGCTGCAGGCAGGCGACTTTGGGAGTGCCGACATCTGCAAGCGTGGCTACTGCGTGTCGGTTCAGTGAGCTGAGGGTGACCTGGTCAAAATCGATCAGACGGATTTTGCCACAGCCTGATCGCGCTAGGGCGGCTGCTGCGTGCGAGCCCACGCCACCACAACCGACGACGATGACAAAAGCGTTGCGGAGCTTGGCAAGACCTTCATCAGTGAGGAAGACACGGTTGCGTGCCAGTTGCTCAAGAATCAATGCTTCGTCGTAGTCGCCTAGACGGGCGCGGCGGGCCAGGGCGATACCGCGCTCGTCTTCTTTGCTTTGAGGGGTCTCTGATTGAGAGGCGCCGCCGAAGTCGTTGATCTTGGGAGGTAGTCAGAGGTGTTGTTCATCATCCAGTGGGATTCCTGCATACCTTTTCAACATCATGCTTAGAACCAAGATCTGGGATGGAGCCTTTCAAGTCATGAATGGTATACCATCTTTTCGCGTTCTGCAGACCAATAACGGCTGTTGCTGCTAAACATCCAGACGCCACCGCCGTGATTGCTAGCTGTAGTCTATGCGACTCGGGGAGCCATGATGACATTGCGTGAGATGTTGCTTCGAGAGGCGACGATAAAGTAAGGCCAATGGGCAGGTGTAGCGCAAATGTTAGTGAATGTGCAGTGATATTTTTAGCCGAGACGCCACTTCTCTGTGGCTCAATCGACGCCACGCTTGACGTGTGAACTTCCACCGAGCTCTCCAGAAGCCACCTCGCTTTCCGACCAGCGAGATCGACCTCTCCACCCACAGGCCTGCCGCCGCAACCGACTACATACTCTTGCGCCTTCATTGCATATCTCGGGCGCGAGCGTAGACTCTTGCGTATGATCTGAGCGCCACTGCGATACATTCCCTTCAGCCCTTCCCGACCCATAACCAATGGCCCTTCTTTCCTTGCAGCGGGGTCTTGCCTTGCTGCTGGCAGCTTTGGTAGCCTGCGTCTTCGCCCAAGATGTTGCTTCCGACATCAAGTCAATTCCCTTGCGCACTCACAGCTTGTCACAGGTAGGAGGAGTCTCTTACATGTATGTTTTTCTGACAATCAAGCTGACCAACTCAACCCTCAGCCTTACCTCGACTCCGATCTCCAATCCCGTTGGTTCGACTTTGGCGGCAGCACTGTCATCCGTGCAGACCAATACATCCGCCTGACTGGTCCTCACCCCTCCGAAGCCGGCTGGCTCTTCTCGCGCGTCCCTCTTACAGCAACGAATTGGGAGGTCGAGTTCGAATTCAAGATCCATGGCTCTGGCACTCTGTTTGGAGACGGCATGGCCGTCTGGGTGACAAAGTCTCGCGCAGAAGAAGGACCTGTATTCGGCATGAGAGACGAATTCGAGGGCCTCGGCGTCTTCTTTGACACCTACAAGAACAATCGCCCTGGCGTGGTATTCCCGTACGTCATGGCCATGGTCGGCGACGGCAAGACCAAGTACGACCAGGGCAACGATGGAAAGTCGAACGAGCTCGCCGGCTGCTCTGCACGCGGCATGCGTAACGCAGACTTCCCGACTCGCGCCAAGATCACCTACTTCCAGGACAAGGAGCTCACCATGGACCTGATGTACAAGAACGAAGACGAGTGGACCCGATGCTTCCAGATCCCTGATATCAAGCTGCCCTCGGTCAGCTACCTTGGCTTCAGCGCCGAGACAGGTGAGCTGAGCGACAGCCACGACATCATCAGCATCGAGACCAAGAACCTGTATTCGCCTTCCGGTCAAACCGGCACCGGATCCACCGCAAAGAAGGACTACAACCGCAACAAGTACAAGGGTGCGCAGCCGCCCAAAGACGCCAGCAGTGGAGGTAGCTGGTTCTGGACTTTCATGAAGTTTGTTGTCTTCGGTCTTACAGTTACCGGCGCGTACGTTGGTTTCACTATTTACCGCAGCAAGAGGAGAGATAGATTTTGAGGGAAGCGGGCACGAAGTGAAGGAAATGCATGGTAAAAGCGGTCGGTCGAGATGTTGCTATTGCATCGGATCGAGATTTATTGTCACTTGAGCGGCTTTCTTCATTATCTTCCTGTATCGAATCGAATGTTTTGTGCATCGTTTGTCGAGATTGTCTGGGTCGTGTTGCGTAGTAGACAGTCCGTTCACTGCAAGTGTCTGGATGGTGCTGCCACATGATGGCTTCAGAAGGCTATGCTATTCATTTCCTGCCTCGTTGAAACATTAGTAGGTCTCTGGAGAATAGCCGCTTGACTTGATCCTCGATTGAATTGTGCTTCTATGTATCATACTGTCCCTTGGTCTGTGTATCGATCAATCCAGCCTCTCAAAACGCTTCTGGTCCGAGCGTGGCGCGCGTTCCCGCGAGCTAGCGCGCCTGCCCGATATCAGTCCTTGGTCCTCGCTGACAACACCTCTCTTCCCTCTCGACATCACGGAGTAAAAAAGAGCGAGTAAGAGCAGCACGGTAAGTGAGTCAATGAATACATACATACACTTTCGAGACATCCACTGACCGACACACTAGTCCAAGAATCCCGTGAAGGAAACCCTCACAAGCTACAGGACCAACCCCTCGCGCGCTCTGCATGCACGTAGCCGGCCAGCCTGCTCAGCAGGTTGCCGCGCCCACGTTGCAAGCAAGAACCCGTACAGGCCATGGCTGAACACGAACAGAAATCCTAGGAATCTGTTTCGGACATTCGGCTTGCTCTTCTCGCCTTTCTTCTACCCGTGGGCGGACCGAACGCCTCTTTCTATCTCCCTCGCTGCCTTATTCTTTCTTCTCCTCTCCGACCTTCCTCGTCTTGCCCCGCTTGGTAATCGCCGTCTCGCTGATTGACCCTGCACAGCTCGAGCGTCGCGTCGTCGTGCGGAGAAGCGTTGTTAGCACTTATGGGTGCGCCCAGGACGATAACAATCTTCAAGCCCAGCGAGCTGCGCGTTTTGTTCTTCAAACCGCACCTTGCGATGAGGATGGAAAAAATGATAGTTTTCAATCGGATTAGCGCACTTGCTCCGTTTTCCTGCCGGCCGGGACGCTTCTTGCGATGACTGCACGGGAGGCTGCGAGGCTGGTCGTTGCAAAGCGGCGCTTGATGGGATTTGAAGGGGAGGCGGAAGGATGGATGGAAGGGGAGAGAGATGGAGAGATGTTCGTCTTGTTTCATACCCGCTGATGATCAAAATCTTAAGTCAAAGTTGTAGGCAGCCGGACCAGGCGTTTCTTACTTCTTCTTCGGAGGCGGGGAGGGATGCTGAAGTCCTGGTTGTCGTTGAGAACACAAAGAGAGCTAATCTGAGGGAAATCTTGACGAACACTTCTGGGCTGTATGTAGTTTAGATCAACGGTAGTTGTTACTCCAGTCAGTCATTGATACGTACTCGGAAGCGTGTGTGAACGTGAGAATAGATCTTCAAAGTCGAAATCAAAACAGCTATTTTAAATAAATAAACAAATCCATAACGCCACCAAGAACGCCCAAAAGACTGATGTACTAAAAAAACAGTTCACATCTTCGTCATCACTCCATCTACGCCCCCGACTCCACAACCTCAGCAAACCACTGCCTCAGCGCACCCGCCAAAACGCCAGGCAACTCCTGCACGTCCCGGACAATCAAGTAGTACCTGAAGGGGAACGTGTCCAAGTACTTGATCATGTTCAGCTGCGGGTTGCCATCGGCGTCCTTGACGAATTCAGCGCGCTGCAGATCGACAATACTCTGTCCTTTGCCCTGCGCATTGCCTCCGGTTCCTGCATCGGTTCTCTGCGCCGCAGAATCGACCACCACGAAGACGATCATGATGCGTTCCTCGTGCGCCTCGCGCACCAGCTGGCGGATCGAAGGGTGGTTCTCGCACACGCCGTCGGAGATGATGAGCTGCAGTTGCCAGAGCTCGCTGCTGGAGCCGACGGCTTTCAAGCGCGCGGCGCGGAAGAGCTCGATCGACTCCTGGAGGAGTTTGTGCACGTTTGTGGTCGTCTGCGCGAACGAGAAGCTCTTGAAGACTTCGGCGCCGGCTTCGGAGGTGAAGGGCGAGGAGAAGTCGTGGGCTACCTTGACGTCTTGTCCGAAACCGAGGACGCACAACTCGCCGACTTCGAGCATTGCCATGGACTTGGCCACGAGTGCTAGCGTTTCGAAGGCCAGGCTCTTGCTGTCGCTTTCGTCCATGGATTTGGAGTCGTCTATCGCCAGCATGATTTGGTAATTGCGCTTGCTGGGAATGCTGCGGCGCATCCAGATCTTGTCGCGCTTGTACGACGAGGCGATGTAGGGGATGATGCGCTTGATGTTGAGGCGCTTTCCCGTGCGGAAGTCGCCGCGCATCTTGGTCGCTTGCGTGGGCTGCAGGATCAGGCGCAGGTGCTCGGTCAGGATCATGGAGAGGTTGCGCGTGCTGGCCTCGTGAGCCGACCAGGTCTGTCGGGCTTCTTCGATGCCCATCTCTTCGGGCCCGTCTTCGCGTGAGATGTGCGTGTTGAGCAGCTGGTCGTCCATGTCCTCTAGGTCATCGTCGGGCTCGTCGGCCGCTTCCATCTCGTTCGGAAGCGCGTCGTCGCCCATCTCGATGTCTTGCGCGTTGTTTTGCTCGCCCACGAATGCCTTGGCGTCGCCATTGGGAGGCATTTGATCGCTGGGCTCCATTTGAGGATCCTGGTCCTCGCCTTTTTGCTTGTCTTGACTCTCTTCCTCGGTATCTTCGGGGAGCTCTTGGAAGGGCGCATCCTCCATCTTCTCGTCCTCGTTGACAGCTTTGCTGGTCTCCTCGTTCAGTGCGCCAGACTGGTCGGCCGAAGCGGTTCCAAGTGCTTGCGTGTCAGCCTCAGCTTCCGCGTCGGGCAAGTGCTCGAAAGTAGCGTTGGCCATATTGAGGTCTTGTTGCTGCTGTTGCTGCTTGTCGGCTTCTGCATCGGCTGAGTCCGTTGGAGCTTCGATCTCGCGCTGCTGCTTGTACCATTCTTCGAGGACGTCGCCGATCTGCTTGTAGTTTGATTGGCGTTGCGCAGCGGCAGACTGCTCGGACTTCTCAGAAGGCTGCTCGGCTTCAGTCTCGTTGGCACCGCTCTGGGCTCCCGAGTCTTGCTTTGCCTGAGCATCTTCGTTGGGCTCGGTTTCATTGTTGTCGGCGTTGGCGCCTCCAGCAGCCTGGGCTTGAGGCTCGTCTTCATCCTTGCCTGCTCCTTGCTCGCCCTCGGTTGTACCCTCTTCGGGCATGTCATCGACCTCAGTATCTTTGTTTTGCAGCAGGTTATCATCGTCTTCGCCTTCGTCATCGCTGACCTCAGGATCATCTTGAGGCTCGGCATCTTCGCCTGCTTCTTGAGTTTGCATGGCATCCTCGTCATCTCCCTTCTCCTCGGATTCAGGAGGTGCTTCCTCGTCGGGCTGGTCCTGTTCTTTGTCGGCGTCTCCGGCGGGCTCATCATCCATGCCTGTGTCAGGAGGCATGTCATCCGGCTCCATCGAACCAGCGTCCGAGATGTCGTCTTTGTCATCACCATCCATGTTGAGGTCTTCGGGCAAGTCGAGATTTTCCTGCTCCTGCATGTGAGGATCGGTGGCCTCTGTGTCTTTCTTCGACACTTCTTCTTCATCAGCACCGGCAGCCTGATCTTCTTCTTCCATTTCGCCATCCTCGCCAGCTTCACCCTCCTTGCCTTCTTCATTCTCTCCTTCGTTCGCTGCCGACATCTCTTGATCCTGTGCGGTGCCTTCGCCTTTGTCGGTTTCTTTCTCATTTTTGTCTTCGTCCTTCTCCTTACCATCGTCCCACATCTTCTCGTCGACCGCACCGTCGTCAAGGTCACCATTCTTGCCCTCCTCCTCTTCCATGTCGTCGCCTTCTGACTGATCATCCCCTTCCTCTTCGTTCTGCGAACCAGTCTCAGCGTCACCAAGTTCGCCCTCCATTTCTTGGTCCGCCATGTCGACGGCATCTTGTTGATCCTCAATCTCCTCTTCCCTGTCCTTTCCTTTCTCCTGCGCGAGTTCGCCCAAGTCTTCATCATCGCCGATGTCTTTGCTGATGTCCTCGCCACCTTCACCGTCGCCAAGCCCAGTACCGGCTTCAACGTCGCCAGAGTCCTGTTTGCTATCGTCCGACTTCTCTGGTGGTGAACAGAAGCCTTCCTTGGTAAGGATGACAAAGGAAGTGCCAAGCATGTGACCCATCTGATTGAGTCGCAGATGCAGATGAGTGTATGCAGAGAGCACGCGTTCACTGGTGGCAGCGAAGGCGTGCAAGAGTGGGAACACGGATCTGCACACGACTGACAATGTGTCCAGAGCAGACTCATCGAGTTCAGAGGCGTGCTGCAGCTGGGCGTTGAGCTGCTCAACATGGTGAGCAGCCTGCTCAACGCTGAGGGCTTCCCATGCGGATTCGAGTTGGTGCTCGTCACGGAGCAGCCAGGCAGTTTCGTTGTCATCGGGCTGAACAGTCGGCAAAGCCTTCTCAAGATTCTGAACGCAGACGAGAAGCTTGTCCACGAACTCAAGCACGTCTGAAGTCCAGGTGCTTGTCGTGACCAGGTCTCTTTGGCTTGTGGGAGGTGCTTGGAGCGAGTTGCGGTCGGGAAGCCACTTCTGCACCTGATCCAAGGTCGGAACAAGTTCAGGGTAGGACTTCTTCCAGTCCGATATGTCGAGTGAGGTTCTTTGGCATGCGGTGGTCACGTTCCGCCACATGAAGAGCTGTTCGGCTTCGACAACACCAGAGGGTAAGGGCTGGGCACCGTTCATCTGATCGACAAATGACTGTGTGTAGGTGGCTAGCTCGGACAAGCCATCGATGACCGGCTGGTAGTTACGACTAGCCAACTGCGACTGGAGTCTGATAAGTCGGGCGCAGGTTTCAAGCATGGTGGGAATACACCGCGTTCCTTCCAGGCTGAAAGACTTCTGCATTGAACCGCTTGATGCTGGCAGTGTGCACTTCGAGAAAGTCTCAAACGCTACGAGGCCACATCGAAGCTTACGGGCAGCACGCGAGTATTGGCATAGCTTGGGCTGCTGCGTGCTCGACATTAACAGCACGCTTTCGAGATATACAGCACAGCGGGCTGCTTCAGCAGGTGTTAGATCTTCAGAGTGTTTGCGCGAACCTTCTCTAACAGAAGCCATCAGGCCAAGCAGCTTGTGCAGGTGCGCTTGGGAGACCTTCTGTGCTGGGCGCTCATGGTCATGATCGAGAGCACTGAGCTTGTGTAGAGCACGAGACAGAGAGGCTTGTGAATCCAAGATGTCTTGACTGAGGTTGTGCTGGAAACCCATGCCACGGATCTTCTTGAGAACGTCTGCAAGCAGGCGGCGCTTACGAGTTTTGAGGTGGTTGACAAGCTTCTTGTTCTCCTCAGTAAGAGTTCTGGGTGTCGCCTTTTGTAGCTCTGCGATGGAGTCCTGAACATCTGCGATGAAGTCTGCCAGTCGCTGCGCAGCGTCTTGTGGCCAGTTGATGGGTTCAGACTTGCTCTTGATCAAATCTACTGTTGCAGAGACATTGCGGAATCTAGCCGGTCGGACAGACCACGGCTGAATCTCTCCCGCGAGTACGTCCTCTTCTGCAGCTTCCAGAGCAGTGAAGTTTTGTTGAACAGGTACGAATGGAGCTGGCACCTCCTTGAGAAGGGACTGAATGCCAGCAGCAAGTACCTGTGAGACTGGCTGAGCGAGTAAAACGCGGAACTTCTTGACCAGCCTGAACAGCTTCCGATGGGAAGTCTTTGCGCTCTGTCGTAATGTCTCAATGTTGCGGTCCTTCCAGCTGGCAAGCTGAATTGTCTCTTTGATCTTCTTCTCAAGTGCTAAACGACCGGCGGCGAGAGAGTCTTGTACCGGGCCTTCATAGTGGCCGAAGTACGCGATGAAGTTGGAGAGGGCTTGGTAAACAGCGGTGAACGCTGAGGAGTCTGAAGCCCTTGCGGCCAAGTGACGCCCGAAGTTGCGCAGCAAGTCGAGTCTGGTGTTGTACTCGCCTAGTCCGGAGTTGAAGAAGAAGTCTTCGAGTGCCTTGAGCAAACCAACAGCGTGCTGCTGAATTGCTTCTTCTGAGTCTGGCAACGACTCCGTGGCCGCAATGATGGTCTCATACGCAATGAACCACCACGACGTCGCACCAGCCTGAGCGCGGCGGGTCTCCTCATCAAACAAGCCAGCCCAGGAGGACAGCTCGAGCTGCCTCCAGCTCACAATCAAGTCGGTAATCGATTCCAATACAGTGATTGCCGTAAACTCACGGCTTGCAATCTTCTGCCACTCGTTGACAGTGCCGTGAAGCTTCTCAATAGTGGGCAAGAAGCGTACCAACGGTTCTGTGTGCTCGATCGCTAAGATTTGATCACAGATGACGAGGATGTGCATTGGCGTGTCGTGATCTGGCCATGCCTTGTGCAGCTCGTTGAAGCGGTCCTGTGTGTTCCTGATGATAGCTAGGAGCTTACGCACCTGTACGAGGTTTGTGTCCGTGTAGATGTTGCTGTGCGGTCTAGGCGACGATTCCTGCATCTGCAGCAGAAGCATTGGCATGGCCAGGCTGATGTTGTTGCCGACTCCAGCTTTCGTGGAAAGTCTGGCAAACTCATTGAGCAACTCTTCGGCCGTATCTGCGGACAGTTCACTTCCGGAGTAGATCCCACGATGTAAAGTGGCGATGCGAGAGACTAGGTTTTGCGTGCCCGATTGTCCTGCCTTTGACATAGACACTTCGCTGTCGGCGCCGGGGAACAGCTCATTCAATTCTTCAGCGGTCGGCTCGTCGATCATCTCGTCCTCTCCACTGTACCTGTACAAGCTGGAGCTGGCCGCTTTCTCTCTTTGTTCGCGCCCCAGTTCGGTGCGCCACTGGTCATAAAGACGAGCGAACTGCTGCTCAACGCGGAGCTTGAGTTCTGGTTCAGCCTTCTCAAGAGACCAGGCGCAGCTACGTGTAGATATCGTCGCTAGCCAAAGAATTGTCTCTTCTTGCGTCGCTGCAGCAGGCAGGGACTTGTTCAGAAGAGCATCGGAAGACCAGTCCGCCATAGAAGCATTGAAAAATGGTACCACGGTTTGTAGCTTCGAGACAGGTGAAGAGTCGGTTTTTGACGTGCCGTCTTCGCGTGAGAGATAGTTGCAAACGTCGAGACAGTCGAGTAGACCGACTACTGGGGCAGTAAGATCCGCGTATGCCCTGTAATGCTCGGATAACCTCTTCCGGATGTGTTGAATATTGGTCAAGAGGCCGGGGTCGAGGATCATTGAATGGTCTTTCTCGATACTGGTTAGGATCCTGCGGAGACCGTCGAAGTCCATCTGCAATTCAGCCAGCTCAGAAACAGCTGGACGACAGATCGAGGGAGCTTCAGGTGCAGCGCCCAGAGACGAGACGTCTGCCTCAAGCATGCGAAGACGCAGAGATGTCTGCTCGCCTGTGAGAGCAGACTTGAATCCTCGCAAACACGAAAGCTTTCTTGCTAGGCTCTCTGAGACACGATCAAAGACTTGACGCTTCAACAAAGGTTCCAGGGCTGGATCAAATTGACTGGCTGGTAAGTAAAGTCTCAAGCAGGTCGTTGCAAAATCGAGCCAAGCTTTCGATACAGTTTTCTTCATCTTGTCGGTTCCAGATGCGCTGAGGACGTGATAAGCAGAGGTAGCAAGGCCTCTCACTTCAGTGGGCAATTCGGGAGAAGCGATGAGCTGCTTCAGTGCCAGAGGATCCACGTTGCCCATAGCCGCGTGCAGAGCTTGGGCAGCTTGACGAATCCCATCGTTCCTGTGTTCGCTCAAAGCTGTTAAAACCACAGCAAGGAGTTCGCGTAATCCAGCGTTCAAAGACGGCAGCACATCTTGAACAACAAGATGGGTTTGGCTGGCCAAAGTCTTACCAAGCGTCACCATCTCCGATTCCAGAAGTGACAGACGATCAACTGACACCACGTTCCTTGACGTCAAATGACGCAGGAGGGTCTCGGGTAGAGGACCAGTGGATGTGTTCACTTGGCTTGAGAGCGGACGTGCTGCTGCTTCAAGCACATCAAACACCCACTGGCAAGATAGATACTGTCCATCAGAGCTACCAAATTCGTGAACGAATTTTGACGTTGGCTGCATTGCGAGAACGTGCAGAGCCGCTTGCTCGCTAGTCTCGAAAGTCTGACCTGAAAGGCGAAGCAGGTCGAAGTGGCGGGTAATCTCCGAGAAGACTGTAGCGAAGTGAGGGCTCACTGTCGTCGGCGGCTCGGGCTGCATCGATTCCACTGGCCGTTCTTCTTCGGTGACCGAGGGCATGATGGACTTCAGCTTTTCAGCAAGCTGGTCTATGTCTGTGCCTCCCTCCTTGGCCCTTCCCAAGGCGCGTGAGAAAGAGACTCGCAGACCGGCGATGATCTCGACCGGCAATTGGAAGCGTTGAGACGCTTCATCAAACTGCGATACGATGCTCTCGAGTCTGAGTAAGTCTTGTAGATTGTCAATGGTTGATGGCGTCTTCGGTTTGAGCGACTGCCACAACGGCACCATTGCTAACCCCCAACCGGAAGAGCCTTGGCTCGCGACAGCGTTGAGATGATGCTCTATCTCAACGAAAAGAGGCAGATCGCTAATGTCGGCGGCACGGCTGTGGGCACACAAGTCTCGAGCGATGGCGAAACTGGCGTTCAAGAGTGCCTGGTCGAGATCTTGCCGGACAGACACGTCTAACAAGTTTTGCAGCGAGCCTGTCAACCAGCGGGAGAAAATCTTCAGCGAAGCAAGGGTCGATGGAGAGTTCGCAAATTGATCGCCTTGGCTAATCACTGCCCTGATGATGTTGCCGATTGACTGCAGCGTGGCACTGACGGTGTTATCCCGCTTCGACGTAGATGTTCGCTCCAAACGCACAAGCTTCGAAACTATAGCACGGTCGGATGCCAAGGCTTGTACGGCAACAGCGAGAGCGTATATCTCCTGATGCAACTCATGCACGAAACCTAGACTCAGAGCCTTTGCGAACACGTCTTCGGACTGTTGAACAAGCGGCTGATTGTTGAGAGGATGAATAGTCTAGAGAAAGGACTTACCGTTAGCTACTATGGCTACTTACTACAAGTGATTATGGTACTGACCTGGACACGTGCAAAGTCAGCAGACACCTGCTTTTGGCCTACTGCAAGTTCGTAAAAGGCAGCGAGTTGTTCGCGCGACCTGACAAACTTCGGTGAATTGTCGTGTTGAGCGACTTGCGTTTCTTGATCGGCAAGGATGCCGCGGTAGAGCCCCAGGCTCACTTGCTGAGCAAATCTGGGTGCTAGCTGATGGTCATCGACTCCCAGGTGATCTTGCAAAAGAGTTGTAATGAATTCTCCATCGGCAGATTCCAGTGCTGTCAGAGCCTTGCACTGGCGGAATCGTGCTACAGCAGAATCGGTGCTTAAGGGGCTCAGATTAGGCGGTCGAACTTCGCTTTCCAACAGGTGGATCTCAAGCGCTCGGTTCCTCATCGGCCGCGAAAGCTCACCATAGCGGGAATCAACAGTCATGAAAACTCGGAAGTTGGGATGCGGCCGAATGACGCGAGGGGTGCCGTCTTCGGCGACGTGCTCGTTGATGATCAGCGAACCATTGGGCTCGAGCAGTGAGTTCAGTCGGTCCAGAACTGAAGGGCTGCAAAGGTTAGCGTTATCAAGTATCAACCACTTTCCCTCCTCAAGAGCATCGACTAGTATGCCGTCGATCCAGACGAAGCGAGCTTTGTCCATCGGGACTGCGGATTGATCGAGAGCGATCAGTAGATCGGCGGCACCTGGTAGCTCAGGATTATCTTTCAGTAGTTGCGCAACAGTGGCCAAGCTTGTAGTGTCAACTGCGGCGTTCGCTTTGCAGCGTCGTAACTCTGCAGCAAGAGCAAGAGTTCCGTCGACTGATGAGCTCATCATTGCAGCCTTTGAAGTAGCCTCCAGTTGAGCGCAGAACTCGTCAAGCAATTGCAACGTCTGACGGAAAGGATCGGCCTGCTCATAGCCGCCAACAAGATCCATGGCGTCTGTCTCGGCGTTCATAGCAAATGTTTGGATGGATGCGCCAACAGCAGTTGCAAGGCTCTCAATAAGAGCGGTCTTGCCGGATCCGGACGATCCGGAGAGAATGACAGGCCAACTGCATTGTACAGCGACCATCAAGGACTGCAGAGCTTGCAAATGATGGCTGATAACGTGAGTAGAGCCATGTTTCTTGGGCGGCGAGGCGATGAGCAAGTCGCGAGAAACCAGACCAAGGCCGAGCTGCAGAGTCGATTTGGAAACGCTGCTGAACATATCCGAGGTTGGCATGTCCTCACCATAGACCGATGCAAAGACACGCGCAACATGTACGCGATCAGAGACAGAGCGGAAGCGCTGGGTAAAGAGCATGCTCACGAAATCTTGCGCACTTCCTGCCGGGAGGAGCCCACTTCCTTGAATAAGTGATAGCCAGCGCGTCGTATCGCGGAGATTGAACTCCCACGGACCGCCCTGAGCACCGAAACGGCGATGAACAACAATGTCGGTATCCAAAGCATCCACAAATTGTACTGCCTGTTTGATGGTGTTTTCCTCGAGAGTTGGGAAAAGACGCTGGCAGATCATGACGAGATCCTCCGATCTGAACGAGTCGGCATATACAACCGTGAAACGGTTGACAAACGACGCCGGCAGACCCTTACGTCCACCACCTTGGTGATGCGGATTCTGAGCTGCAAAGAGGCGGAACTCTGGGTGTCTTGAGAATGTCTGTCCAATCTCTGGAATGAAGACCTCACCTCTATGATCAAGGCAAGCATTCAGACCTTCTAGCACAGACTGCGATGCAAGGTTCATTTCGTCGAGCAGGACCCACTCGCCGTTCTTCATGGCGCGGAGGAAAGGTGCATCACGCCATGCAAAGGTTCCAGCTTCCGCACCTTGTACCGGCGTGTCGGAGCCAAACAAATCCATCAGATCAGTCTGTTCAGACAAGTTAATGCGTGTGAGCGGCACACCTGCGACTGCTGAGATGGCCGTCACGAGTGCCGTCTTTCCAACACCAGGGCTGCCCTCGAGCATGACAGGCTTTACCAATTGCATTGCGCGAACAACGCGCATGGCGTTAGCACGAGTAGTGGGTGCATCGAAGTTGAAGGTTTGCACGAGCTCTGGAGCATTCGGTTTGCGGCTCACAGCAAAGGGTCCAAAGCGAGCGTATTGAGCATCTGCTGTAACAGCTAGTTGAGCATTATAGACCGCAGCTGCGTCAGCATTGAGTAGTCTGCTAAGCTCAGCGAGACATGCTCGACGCTCTGACACCAAATCTTTGCCAGTCATTGTCATCAGACCTGCCGGATTGGCGCCCAGAGTGTCGATGTAAACCATGGCAGCGCCATGGACAACGCCAGCGACCGCATCCATGCTGGAAAAGGCATTCACAAACTCCGACCACGCGAGCACATCTCGGATCGAAACGGCCGAGCTCGCGGACGTGTTATATTGCTCCTTGAACCAGTGAGCGAAAGCGACCATTGCGCTGGAGTAAGCCTGAAATTGGGAGCTGAGCTTGCCGCGCACAATCTGAGCGACGTCCTCAAGGTCTGATAGCGCAGGGACCCAGATCTCTGTGAAACGATTGCGCAAAGCCGGCGACAATTCGCGTTTGCCGTAGTCACCGCCCGGGTTCATGGTCGCGAAGAACTGGAAACCTTCTCCAGCGGTCACGAACGAATCGAGGCTGCCCTTCTCGGCCAGAAGGATCGAACGAGAAGGCTCGAGCACACTGTTGATACGTTCAAGAACCGAATCGTCGGCCAGTGAAATCTCATCCAAAAGGAAGAATGCTCCGGTCTTCATGGCATGCACGAGACTACCATCAGCCCACTCGAACAATGCCTTGTAGCGGGCACAACTGATCTGGATTTCTGCGTGCGCCTGACCAGCCTCGTATATTTGCTTCTCTGGTGAAGACAGCGACTGAAGCGATCGCTCATATACCTCTAGCAAAGCATCGGTTGATTGAGCAGCAGCCATGTCATGGCTACTCAGCAGAGTAGACGCCAGTAGTTGTTTCCTCAATTCACTCTCGATGGCAGCCCGGTTACGAACAGGACGCTGAGACCCAATGAGATCACCGGTCTCAGTATTCTGGTGTGCGTTGATGATGTGCAAATCCTGCCTCAATGCATCTGCCAGCATCTGGAAGACCGTGGTCTTTCCGCAGCCAGTCTCACCTACCAGCAAGACAGGCTCGTTGTTGGCGACAGCTCTGCATACCAGGGCATACAGTCGCCGCATGGCATTTGTCCAAACAGCGCCTTGATGTTTGGCGCTACTGATGTAATGCTGGATCTCAGGGTTTGTCTTTGAATACAAAGCGGCTTCGTCGATTCTGACCTTAGGTCCTTTCGTGCTCATGACCTTCTCAATGACAGCCTTGACAGCGTCCCGTTCTTCTGGCTTTCGCACACGTTCGGCCAACAGCATGAAGCCGTTCGCTGCAAGCTGTTCGATGGTATCGTTCGTCCTCAGGGCCCATCTGAACAAGTCTCGCAGCGTGGCGAAACTCTTCTGCTCGAACAAGCGGTTCTCTTGCCTCAGCACAGAGAGCTCACGGTATACGGAGACGATCCGCTTGCAACGAGAGTCGGGTAGCTGAGTTCGCTTGTGAAGAATTTCCTGCAGTTCATCAATCGGAATGTCGTCGAAGTGCAACTCAAGGAAGCGATTGCGGAAAGCGCGAGAAAGCGTCTTGCGACCTCCATACAGACCTGCAGGGTTCTGCGTTGCAAATAGCATGAAATCGGAGTGTGGCCGGACGACCTCTTGCGTTTCGGGAATGAGGAGCTCGCGATTGTCGTCAAGCAGTCTGTTGAGTGCTTCGAGTACATCCGTTGGGGCAAGATTGAGCTCGTCCAGTACGATCCAGTGTCCTTCTCTCAAGGCTTTCACTAAGATGCCTTCTTGGAACTGTAGCTTACCATCCGCACCCGAGACATAGGTACCGAGGTATTCTTGAAGGTCGGTGTGCTCATGGTTATTGATGCGCACGAATTTGTGGCCCGTCCGTCCAGCCAGATACTCGATCATGCTCGTCTTACCACTCGACGTGGGACCCTGGATAAGTACAGGAAATTGACGGGTACTTGAAGCGCGAACCAGGTTCTCAAGGTTGTTGCGGATGAAAGGCGTGATGATATAATGTGGCTGGTCCCGTAATTCTTCACGGCCTTGACAGACCCAATGCTTGCTACCAGGATAGCCTTGCACGTAGCTACGGCCATCTTCGGGCTTGCGAAGTGCTTTACGCAGTTCGCTGTTGGCGCTCTTGAGTTTTGCGAACAGATGTTGCTCAAGCAGAGGCTGCACCAACTTCGACGATTCAGCATCAAGGAAGGTCATGAAACTCATCTGCATGCCCTCGTAGAGAGCACGTCGTAAGCTGCACATGGATGCAATGCACCTAGCGTAGCTCAACGTTCGGGTCAAGGTGCGCAAGCTAAAATGAGGTTGCTGACCAGCGCCGTCAACAAGCCTGTTATCGTGCGCAAGCTCAATGATACGCTGGTAAAGCTTGCTGACATCGAGGGCGATAGCTGGGTCCGCCGCCGCCTCGGTGCGCAGGTACGCACGCACGATACTTTGCAGACTCTTGAGATCCTTGTCGGGGGAGTCGACGTAGAGTTCAGTGAATCTTGAGCGGATGCCAGGTGGCAGGTCCTTTTTTCCAACATCGGTGGCGGGGTTCATAGCAGCGAAGATGCGGAAATCAGGGTTAGCATCAATACGTTCGATGTTTCCAGCTTCTGTCAGAAGGATTGAAGGAGCATTCGGATCGAGCAAGTCCGCGAGAGCCTCAAGAGTGTCGGAAGACGCAAGGTTGATCTCGTCGAGCAATATCCAGTCTCCATTTCGAGCGGCTTTGACGATATTGCCTTCAACGAAGCTGAAAGCAAAGCCATCGTTGCCTGCAGCGAGGCGATGCTCCATGTCCTTCACTTTCTCTGCAAACGCATCCCACTTGGCAAAGTCTGGCACCCTTTTCGGTTCTACCTTGCGTTTCTTGCTTGGTGCCTCGCCGTGTCGTGATTCCGCACTCGGTCGTTGCTGGTCGACCATTTTCAAAGCTTGTTGCCAAAGCTTGCAAACAGCCTTCCAGTTGTTCTTGATCATCTGCTTTCCGAGCAATTCCAAGAATTGCTGATTGCGGGTCTGGCTGAAGCTGGCGCTGAACATGTCGTCGAATTCATCCTGCAGTGGTACCATCAGCGACCGGGCGTTGACAGGTTTGAAACCACCAAGTAGGTCACCAGCTTCACTTTGTTGCGAAAGGTTGAAGGGTACAAGTTTCTTGTCCAGGTGGGTCGCTAGATGTTGCACGGCAGTTGTTTTACCAACACCCGTTTCGCCAACAAGGAGCAGAGGCTCTTTATTCAAAATCGCAGCGGCGACTCGTTCGAGCATTCGACTAGTATGCGGGTTTGTGGAGAATGTGCCCTGGATCTGAGATGCCTTCTTGGCGTTCGATGCACGAGGCAAAGAGTATCGGCCGACCGTTATACGTGATTTATCGATTTCGTAGCGTGTGTCTCGTTGATTGAGGAGGTAGTCGCGACGTTCCGGGTCGATGTGTAACTCTTGAGCAATGACTTCAGCGATGGATACCTTGGCTCCGCCATCAGGCAAAGCACCAACAAAGCAGTCCACGGCCTCCAGAAAGATGTCATCGAGATCGCTTCCAGTGAACGAGCTGCGACCTTGGAGCAAATTTGTGACACGACCACACCATTTGAGTAGATCGCGCGGGCTGATTGGACGCAATACACCGGTCTTACTTTGGCCGGCCAAGACTGCGCCTTGTCGCATGCTCTGAAGACGTTCGAACACCGTGATGAACTGTGGCAGGAACGGCTTGATGGATGGGAAAAGGTGCAGCGCAATACTGCTCTGCTCTGTGGTGGAGGGCATTGCAACTTGGACTTCGTGCCAGTGTCTCCTGCCCAGCATGTGAGCCAACAGCCTCGTCTGTTCGCCTCGGTGATTCAGCGAGCTCCGTGCAGTCGCTAGGATACGAAACCCTTGCTTTGCATGGATGACTTGCTTTCGACTGGGGATAGACAGCTCTTTGCGCTCTATCAGTGGCAACAACGCGCCGATAATTTCTTGCGGTGCGCGGTCGAGATCTTCAATGCAAACCCAGCGACCTTCCTGAACCGCGGTAGTGAGAACACCAGGCCTCCACACGAACGAGCCGGGGGTATCGCCCGTAGTGTACACTCCAACGAGAAGTTTCGCGTCGCTTTGTTCATTGAGGTGCAATGTGACCATCTGATCAAGTTTGCCGAGTCTCGCAGCTAGGTCACGAATTATAAGAGTTTTGCCGGATCCAGCAAGTCCGGTGAGCAGAAGAGGATGTGATGATTTGAGGGCATTGGCTGTGTGATGCAAATTTTGCACAACAGTGGGTGTGTCGACCAGCTGACTCGAATACTGGGGCATTGAGTCTCCATTGAACGTAGGAAGCAAAGTCCTGCCGATAAGAATACAGGACGAATGGAAACATGCAGCTGGAATGATCCTTCCTGCTGTGCTTTGCTCCCGCTGCTGTATCTTCACAGCTCGAATGAGTGTCTGGACCTTCTCGAACAGCTCTTCTTCCCAGAGCGTCAAGAACCTAAAGTCAATCGATATGCCGTCCCAAAGACCATCAATCGGACTGTCTGACGTGTCCTTCCCGAGATAGCGTCCGACCATCTCTTCGAACCAGTGATCGGCGCCATTGAGAATAATCTGTAGAATTCGAATCGCAAGATATACGATCGATCTCTCTTTCCTGTGAAGGAGGCTGGAAATTATTGATGGGTCGATGAGGTGGCTGAAAGCCCGATGGTCATTTCGTAACAAACGGAAAACTCCAAGCAGGTATGGCACGTGCTGTGAGATATCACTGTTCATTCGAAAGTCGTACTGCTCGCCCGACAAAAGCTCCTGCGCAAATGGAGTGAGGTACGGCGCGAATGGAACAACGCGTCCGAGGGTGGCAACGGCGTCCGAAAGGCTCCCATGGCGTCTGATATCGGCGCAAATGTGCGCAAAGAGATCCGGAGCGTGTGCAAAAATTGTATAGGTGTAGCGAGGGTCGATGCTGGTTCGTGTGAAAATCGACAAATAATCCTCGTTGCTGACTTCAGGACGGATTGCCTGAATGAGCTCGTCTGGCAGCTCGTGCAATCGCTGCAGCAGAGCTGCGTCCCACGTGCACTCCATGTTAGATGCTCCAGGTATGGCGGATCTGTGTCTCCGCTATGAAGAAAACAGAGCAAAGCAATGCAATGGAGTCTCGCGCAAGAAGTCTTTTTTTACTTTGGCGCATCGTCGTTTTCGAGATCCGAGGCGCTAAATTTTGAGATCCAGCGGAAGGCGCACTAGGGGGAGCCGCTAGCCGAATTTGTCTGCTCCGCCTTTGCATTCGTTCGAGAGCGACGAAGCATATGGTGGATTATTGGACCATCCCGTATCTTTCTGGCCACCACACAGCACGCGACCATGTCCCTCACCTGCCAGTACGCCGCAAGGCAATGCGCCCGCACCCTGCGATCCTCGCCCGCTACCACATCACGATGCATCGCCGCACAGAGCTACAGGAGTAGGGATATCCAGTCGCGGAGATGGCAGTCGACCGACGCTGCTGCTGCACCCAGCAACCCCAAAATCGCCGGCATCGTCGACCAGATCAGCCAATTGACCCTTCTTGAGACCGCAGACCTGGTCTCTTCGCTGAAGGTATGCGACCCATGCCAATGAATGGGGTGTGAGTTGTCCGCTGACCACCACAACAGACTCGTCTCAACATCCCCGACATGCCCATGGGTGGTTTCGCCGCCGGAGCCGCACCAGCAGCCACACCCGCCGAGGAGCCTGAGGAGGCCGCACCGAAGGTTGAGGAGAAGACGCTGTTCAGCGTCAAGCTGGAGTCGATCGACGCTGGCTCCAAGCCTAAGATCATCAAGGAGATCAAGGCCATGCTCGGCCTGAGCTTGGTGGACTCGAAGAAGTTTGTTGAGAGTGCGCCGAAGCTCATGAAGGAGGGTGTGCCTAAAGAAGAGGCCGAGAAGATGATTGAGCTCATGAAGGGTCTGGGTGCGGTTGCAAAGATGGAGTAAGAGACGGGGTCCTGTTATATGGAAATGGAGCTGGTGGGCATGTACAGGCGTTCGCACCGATGTCTTGATACGCGAGATCATTGTAACAATAAAAGACTCTTTTCATCAAATCATGATATGTGGATTTCCACGAGAGAGTACAGCACGTCAGGGAGTCTTGATTGTATGCCTACGTCGTGGAATTCTTTCGGACATGGGTACATTGTTTCATTGGGATGTTGAAGCAGTTCTTTGCGCTGTAGAAGATTACATGTATGAAGGGTTAGTGCCTCGTCAGGGTCATCTGGACGATTCGACAGAGGAAACGAATTCAGAGGCAAGGCTCGGCATTGGAGACATTCCCAGTACTGGTTTTGATCAAAGACAACCTTGCCTAACCCGTAGGTGTCCCATCGAGGTCTACAGCGACGTGAGCATAACATAGGAGCGTTACTTCCAAGGGTTCCTTGTTTCAAAGCTATTTGTACCTGTCCTGTTCAGCAATATTGAAAGGGCTTATGCTTCGATATCCCTCTCGTGCTGTGATATGCGCGATGTCAATCGACACGGACCTCCTGTCTCACGCGACGATGTCTTCTAGCCTATTCACAGCATATCCAAACAATGATAATGCGCCCATGATTGACGACTAAACTCATGTCGAGTTATTCAACTTCACCTTCAACCGATGCGCCAGCCGTACCCTCATCGTCGCGCACCCCGCCCAGCGCATCACCCACCTACGACGACTACGATTCAGACGATGACAATCTTGATCTCCATTCGCAAGAGCTGCTGAACGAGGACCCTCTGCACGATGGCCATGTAAACGAGAATGTGTCTTTCAGACGAAACGTACAACAATCAAAGCCTTCCTTCGCGTCGAGATTCCTTTCTTCGCCTTTCACTACGGGTAGAAATGGCTCCACCTCACCTGCTGGGCGCAATCGCGGCAACATGAGCACAGGACCTACGACGAACACCATCCTCTCATATCTGAACAGCGGCTCCGATGCCGGCATGGGCTTGCAGGATACGAAGGATGCCTCTGGTCTTGACTGGTATGTCGAAGGGCCGGGGAGGCGCGTAGGCTACGACAATCTTACGGCTATCGACTGGATTTATGAATACAGCAAGGAGCGTATGCGCCTGCAGAACTTGTTTACGAGCACTCCCGGTTTCCTCGGGCAGCTGAGGGTACTGGCAGATGCCAGTCATATCTGGTTGATCCTCATTGCGACGGGCATCGCTGTAGGAGGAATCGCTGCAGGCATCGATGTTGCCAGCGATTGGATGGGAGACATGAAGACGGGGATATGCAGTAATGTCGACAACGGAGGGAAATTCTACTTGAACAAAACCTTCTGTTGCTGGGGCGAGGACAGCATGGCAGAGTGCAAGGACTGGAGGAGCTGGGGGGCGTTAATGGGTGTGGGCAACAACGCTGGAGGATACATCATTGAGTATATCGTGTTTGTCTTATTCTCTGTAAGTCCAGCGCCGCAAACAATACAGGCATTGACTGTGCTAATCTCTTTTAAGATTTTCTTTGCCACTGTCGCCTCTTATCTTGTCGTACGATTCTCTCCTTACGCCAAACAATCCGGCATCCCGGAGATCAAAACCGTTCTTGGTGGCTTCGTGATCCGTCGCTTCCTAGGCGCCTGGACTTTGGCGGTCAAATCAATAGGTCTATGCCTCGCGGTCGCATCTGGCATGTGGCTAGGCAAAGAAGGCCCACTGGTGCACGTTGCATGCTGCTGCGCGAATTTGTTCATGAAGCTCTTTCCCAGCATCAACGGTAACGAGGCGCGCAAACGCGAAGTACTTTCTGCTGCTGCTGCGAGTGGAATCAGTGTCGCTTTTGGTTCGCCAATCGGCGGTGTTCTGTTCAGCTTGGAGCAGCTGAGTTACTACTTCCCCGACAAAACCATGTGGGCATCGTTCGTCTGCGCCATGGTTGCGGCCGTGACTTTGCAAGCTTTTGATCCCTTCCGTACCGGTAAAATCGTACTTTACCAGGTCACATATCACAGTGGCTGGCACGCTTTCGAATTGCTGCCCTTCGCTGTGATCGGCATACTCGGTGGATTGTACGGAGGGTTCTTCATCAAGTTGAACCTGGGCATCGCCTCATATCGCAAGTCCAACAAGAACCCATTCCAGAACCGCCCTGTTCTCGAGGTCATGGCCGTCGCACTGCTCACCGCTGCGATCAGCTTTCCGGTCACGTTTCTTCGCGCCCAGAGCTCCGAGCTAGTGGAAGCTTTATTCTCAGAATGCAAAGACATTGTTGACGACGAGCTAGGGCTCTGCAAATCAGGTGTTGCCAACACAGGCGTCCTACTGCTTCTCTTACTGTCGTCACTCATCGGCTCGCTACTCGCCTCCTTCACCTTTGGTCTGCAGATTCCTGCTGGCATATTGCTTCCAAGCATGGCAGTAGGTGCCCTCTTCGGCCGCTCAATCGGTCTCGTCGTCGAGCTGGCCCAACAAAACCACTCAAAGTCCATACTGTTCGCCGCCTGTGAGCCTGACATCCCCTGTGTAACCCCCGGCACGTACGCTGTCATCGGCGCCGCAGCAGCTCTAGCCGGCGCAACGCGTATGACAGTCTCGATCGTGGTCATCATGTTTGAGCTCACAGGCGCTCTCACCTACGTCCTGCCCATCATGATTGCGGTCATGTTGGCCAAGTGGACTGGCGACGCCATCCACTCGCAAGGAATCTACGAGTCCTGGATCCAACTCAACGGCTATCCTTACCTGGACCAGACCTCACAGTCTCCCGTCCCCGAAGTTCCAATCAGCCAACTGATGACCCGCGCAGAAGATCTCGTCAACCTAACAGCCGTTGGCCATACCATAGGTTCCCTCCGTGCACTGCTGCAGGAGCATCACTTCCGCGGCTTCCCCGTCGTAGCCTCGCACGCCGACCAGACACTACTAGGCTACATCTCTCGTACAGAACTCAGTTACGCGCTGTCGCGCCCTGACGCGGACCTGTCCGACGACACAGAAGCCTTCTTCACGCACCAGGCCCTCGCGGATCCCACAAGCACTGTCGATCTCCGACCCTGGATGGACCAGACGCCCATCACGCTGAACGAACACGCAAGCCTGATGCTCACCAGCGAAATGTTCCAGAAGCTCGGCCTGCGGTACATTCTGTTCGTGGCGCGGGGAGAGCTGAGGGGTTTCATGACGAAGAAGGATCTGTGGCTTGTTCTTAGTGACGGTGCTGCCGATCGTGTGGGTCACGAAGGTGGTGTCTTGAGAGAACACACTGATGGTGAGAGGGAGGATCAGCGGGGTCTGCTGGATGAAGGTCAGCCTTAGGGACTACTCGCTGTGTATTAATACTATCTGGCCTTATTCGAGTCCATGTAAGCGCTGCCGTGGCATCTAAGCCATGCTCAAGAACGGCAAGGTTACCATTGATCGCTTCAGACGGAAGCGGGTATCTTCCGAAGTGGTATCTACTTGTGTTCTCCAGGTTTGACTCAGCCTAAGTTATGTAGGTTTCGATTTCATTGTTCTCAACTCAGAAGGGTTAGGGTTGGGGTTAGCAGCATGCATCTGTTGAACTAACGTTATTCAAAGCACCTGTGTGATGGGAAAGGAAAAGTAATGCTGGTAGTGCATACATGGTAATGTCAAGCGGTCTGCCAGTACGTATGTGTCGCAGGATGCTTTCCTGCGAAACAGAGTCCGTTGAACCCCAAACGTGTAGATACGACTTCGTAACAAGGATGGCTCACCAACCTCCTCAACGATCACCTCTCCCATTCTACCTCGACTAAGCGGGAGTCCTTTGCTACATGTAATCATGGATCAGAAGGCTCACGCATCAATCATGCTGCAATCAATACAGAAAAGAGGCGGTCAGCGAGTCGGTTGAACACTTCTATGGCATTGTAATCGTTAGCTATCCGGGATTAACAGTATGGGGTGGTCGAATGTTCATTCAAATCTTCGCCATTGCTGGCCTTTTCAATATACTACAATGTGACCGTCCATTTCGCGCCCACGCGATAAAAGACATGTCTTTTTGTTCAGACCAACGCAAACGCCTCGCTAATAGCATCCCAAAAGATTAGAGCGGGATTACCTCTCCGCAATTGATACTTCACTACTCAGTGATTCGACATTGAACGTGTCGCTCAAACGTTTTCGAACTCTAGGTCATCGTCTTCATCCTCGTCGCTGGCAGCAGGTGTGTCTTCGGCAACAGCTGCAGCCGGCGTGGAAGAGCCGTTTGCGCCACTCATCAACGGCTCGACATTGCCAGAAGAGGGACCTGGGCCGGCAAGCTTACGCCGTTTCGCATCTCTCTCATCGTCCGTAGCATTAGAGCTCTCGATCGCAGGTGTGGATACGGCCGTGCTACCCACACCGTTGACGGCGGGAGTGTTGGCGCCGGTGACATCGACATCTTCAAACTCGTCGTCATCATCGTCGTCTTCCTCATCTTCGTCGTCCTCGGCCTTGTTCTCAGCGGCTTGTTTTTCGTTTGCAGCCTCCACTTCGCGCCAGTAGTCCCTCATGATGTCCTCGTCGTTTTTGTCGCCCTTTTTGTCATCTGACTCGTCCGTCTTAGTAGCGGAGACTCCACCAAGATGAGCATCGCGTTCCTGCTGCCGCTTCGCTTCTTTGGCACCCACGGTAGTGATGTCACCAGTAACGGTGGATTTTATGATCCATTCGGGAAGAGCATTCTGCTTTGCCTCCTTATCACGGCGCGCCTTGGCTTCTGCTTCCTCCGTCTCCCGCTTGACGGTCTCGTCATCTTGAACTTGGACCGAGATTTTCTCCGGTTTGAGAGCGAGACCTTTGGTGCTTTGCAGGTTGCGATTTGGTGTATCGACAATCTCGGTACGAGCTGCTGGATTGGTATCGGCTCTAACGACTGGCTTGTGTTTGGAAAGGGCCGTCTCGAAGTCGTTCTCGGGCACGCTAGTAGCATCGATCTGCATCATGAGGCCGCGAATAGGGTCCACTTGGTGATTGAAGCGTTTGACACTTTCGTTTTCATTGGCACGGTCCTCCTCGTCGACAGGGTCGAGAATGGATCCGCAGCGTTTGCAGATAAAATCACCAGTACTGTGGTCGAGGCTATCCATTGCTTCGAGTTCCGTGTATTGCGACTTGCAAGTAGCACATACCAAATCTTTCTTCTCGGTTGTGGACGCACCGAGGCTGTCCACGTGCTTGCTCAGACGTAGGAGGCGGTACTTTACGCTATCGATAGCGGTATGAAAGTTGATGTAGTACCAGTCTCTGTGCGTTACCCGCTCTTTGCCTGGTTGATTGCCCGATCCGGCCATGAATCCTCCACTACCATCGGTGCGGCGCTCTGTGCGCTGTTGTATGCTAACCAGGCCATCTTCCTTCAGACGACCGCAGATTTTGCGCGTGATCTTGGTTTGCATACCCAGGGCATGCGCAAGATCCGCATCGGAGAGGGTGCTGTGTAAGATGAGGGTGTCGATGATGAGCACATGTTCGGTGTGGTAAAAAGTGCGGGCGATGGTTCGCAGGAGCAGGGTCGCGAGGTCGGCCATGGTGAGATATGGTCTCGTTGGGTGAGCTCCTGTTGGTAGATTGCAACGAAGATAGCAGCAGGCGCAACCGTGGAGATGTGTTATTGTTGAAAATAACAGGTGAAGCCGAGCGAGTGAGGATGGTCGCGGGTGAGGACAGACGCAGTGAAGCGCTGCTCGGAGGTCGAAGGGAAAGAGAAGCGCAATGCGATGCCGCACGCAGCAGCAATAAAGAAGTGAGAGCTGCGCTGCATTCCTTAGGTAATCAGATCCCTCAGGCAGCACCGCATCGGACTACACGCAAGAGCGGCCCGACTCCGCATACCTTATATTGCTAGCTTAAACCCAATCTCGCAAAGCTGGCTCCACTGAGGAGCAGGGAAATTTGCGACTGAGTATTCGAAGCTACAGCCGCTCGCAGCTTCAGTCTCCGCCAATGCACACCTGTTTGCAATCATGGACCACTCAACAGCCATCATGGAGGAAGCTGGCGCCGTTATCGACAAGGCTGCTGCACCGCCAGCTACAGACTCGCCAGCTGCAACCCCAGCATCAGCGCCTGCGCAGAGCGATACCGCCGAGGGCGACAACGATGGCGAGAAGCCTTCGGGCGATGGCGACAATCAGCGCAAGCGCAAGGGCAACTTCCCGGACAGTAGTATCCGCCATGGAAGCCGCAGAGGAGGAAAGCAATCCGATGGAGACAATAAGAGACATAAGAAGGGCGATATGGGAAGAGCCGATTACTTGTAAGTTCCGCTCGCCTCACAACTCGCGACTACCGAACGCCATCACTGACTGACACTAGCCGCTCTGATCCAGACAAACGCGCCAAAGCCGCCGCCAACCAACAGCGTCGTCAAGACGGTGAGAAGGCGAACTATGCGACTACGTTTTCAAAGGAAGAGATCGATGCCGAGGGACGCAAGCCGAAGCGTAAGGTCGCTGTGATGGTCGGCTACTCTGGAACTGGATTCAAGGGCATGCAGATCTCCCCAAGCGAGGAGACCATTGAGGGCGAGCTCTTCAAGGCCTTCGTCAAAGCTGGCGCGATCGGTAAAGCCAACGCCGACGACCCGAGAAAGGCGTCGCTTGTGCGATGCGCTCGGACCGACAAGAACGTCCACGCAGCCGGAAACATGATCAGCTTGAAGCTCATCGTGGAGGATCCGGACATCGTTGAGAAGATCAACGAGAACCTCCACCCTCAAATTCGGGTGTGGGGTATTGAGCGTACTATTGGAAGCTTCTCGTGCTACCAGGCTTGCGACTCGCGATGGTACGAATACCTAATTCCCACTCTGGCGTTCTTGCCACCCCACCCGAGCAGTTGGCTGGCCAAGAATCTGGAACGCATTGCGGACGAAGCTGGTGATCGCGAGGGTTACGAAAGCAGACAAGCCGATGTCAAGGACTTCTGGCCGAAGGTTGAGGAAGAGCAGATCAAGGCCATTCTGGACACCATTGATGAAGACATCAGATGGGATGTTGTCAAGGCGCTGCAGGGAGAGGAGGAAGCGAGTGCAAAGGCCGTCAAGCCTGATGCGGATGCTGAGGAACCTGTAAAGGCAGGCGCGAGCGTCAAGAAGGAGGACACTGAGGTCAAGGAGGAGCCTGAGGTTAAGGACGGGAAGACCGAAATCAAGGAGGAGAAGCCTGAGATTAAGGAGGAGAAGCCTGAGGTCAAGGATGAAAATTCCGCGCAAGTCATCAAAACCGATGGCGCTGAAGCGACAACCGTTATCGACAAAGAGCACCAAGACCGCGTCCAGCGTCTCCGTGCTGCGACCAAGGCTGTCCGAGCCGCCTACAACGCCGCGAAACGCCGCTACCGTATCACCGAAGCTCGCATCGATCGCGTCCAACAAGCACTCAACAACTACCTCGGCACGAGAAACTACCACAACTACACCGTTCAGAAAGCTTTCAAGGATCCCAGTGCGAACCGACACATCAAGTCGTTCGTGGTAAATCGGAAACCAATTCTGATCGGCGATGGACCAGAGGAAGAGAAGACCGAGTGGTTGTCCTTGAAAGTCCACGGCCAGAGCTTCATGATGCACCAAATCCGCAAAATGATTGGTATGGTCACGCTCCTTGTCCGCAGTGGCAGCGATATCGACAAGACAATGGCCCATTCGTTCACCGACGCCAAGTATTCCATCCCCAAGGTCCCCGGTCTCGGCTTGATGCTCGAACGCCCGGTCTTTGATTCGTACAACTCGATGCAAGCGAGCAAGCACGAGCGTGAGCCTCTGCGCTTCGACAAATACGACGACAAGATTGAGGAGTTCAAGCACAGAGAGATCTACGCCCGGATGTTTGCTGAGGAGCAGCAGAAGGGCGAGTTTGGCAGGTTCTTCAACCACGTGGACAACTTCAGGGAGCCCTATTTCCTGTATGTTAGTAGCAAAGGTCTAGAGGCTACCGAGGGTTGGGGAAGAAAGGAGGGCTACGGCGAGGTTAAGATGGGGACTGAGAGCGATAACGAGGGCGCCGGTGAGGCGTGAGCGATTGCGTGTCTTTCTTGACTAGAGAGTCGTAGCGGTGGGTTGCAGTACAGTAGTTCTGCACGACTCGGAAAACCCTACCCGAATGAACTTTGTATCAATCAGCCGCCTTCGAGGCGTGCGCCCTTTCAACAAATCAACCGAGAGCGTCCATCTCGTAAGCCCAGATGTAGATGCAGATCTTGAACGCCCGCATGACAGACTACCGAATTAGTGTGCGACGTCGAAGTATAGTACTTTGGATTTTCCTCTTCGAGCAACGCCGGCAAACGGCCGAGAGTTAATATCTGAGACATCCAGCAATTGTCTCAGACAAACGACCTACCAACGCTCCTGACAACCGCCGCCAGTGCAACGAATTGTTACTAAACACGTCTGCAGAATGTCCTTCTACAGCACCAATTCCGTAAGAGCTGATCGGTCCAGACAGCGAATGTAGCATTCTATCACTGACGCCTGGCCGACCTTCCATTGCACCGCGAAGCCGAGGTCGACAACCATCATGTGGTTCTGACTGGGCCTAATGGGAGGTTATTGGGAGGCGGTGGACGGCAGGTGTTTGGCGCTTCACAAGACATGGAGGCAGGTAACTAAGTAGTAAGTACATATACCTTATGAAGATGGCTATTCGGGGTGAATCTACTACTTATAGGAACGCCGTCGTCCATCTCTTGAGAGGGCATCTCACTCACTTTATCGCCGACTCTGTATATGCTTGTCGTCAATCCCAACGAATTCAGAGTCAACGAGAACAGTCAATTAGCCCGTTGGGCAATACACGATGCGTTCCTTCGCCATCCTCACATCCGCAATCTTCGCGTTCACACTCACAACATATGCTCTCCCTCACTCTTTGTTGCAAACACGAGCGGACGATGAGGTTTCCATCTCAGCCGCTTCGCCTTCACGGTTGGTAGCCTACGTCCAAACATTCAGATCCGTCAACGGAGGACCATTGTCATTGTTACCACTGCTGCAAGAGAAGACCGGAGTCACTCACATCTTGCTCTCTGCCGTCCACCTCAACGAGAAACCAGGCGACATCAATCTGAACGATCATCCTCCAAACAACACAATGTACGACAATCTCTGGTCAGAAGCAAAGCAGCTCCAAGAAGGCGGCATAAAAGTGATGATGATGCTCGGAGGCGCCGCTCGAGGAACATTCCAACGACTTAGCGGCGACGATAAATCCGTAAGTCTCACCCCAAAAAAGAAGGGAAAAAGACAACTCCATCACATCAATAACGAGCAAAGACAACAACGAAGAAACTGACCGCTTCTGCCCTCAGTTCCACGCCTACTACGACCCCCTCCTCACCATCCTGCGCAAATACAAAATCCAAGGCATCGACATCGACATCGAAGAATCCGTCCCAATCTCCATGCCACTTCGCCTGCTGCGCCAACTGAACGCAGACATGGGCCCTGACTTCATTCTCACTATGGCTCCCGTGGCGTCCGCCATGCTCGGCAGCGGAGGCAACGGCTTGCACGGATTTTCTCAGAAAGAGATGGACAATCAAGCTGTCGATTCGAAACGACCCAACGGCAAGCTTGTGAGCTGGTATAACGCACAGCTGTATAATGGGTGGGGCGATGCGTCGACGACGACAATGTACGAGAGGATCATCGAAGAGGGTGGCTGGAGCCCTGATCGGGTTGTCATGGGTGTTTTGACGAATCCGGGCGATGGCGGGTCAGGCTTCGTGAAACTGCCCACGCTGAAGTCCGTCATAGGCAGCCTAGGGGCTAAATACGCTTCCTTCGGCTGTGCCGTGGGCTGGGAGTACTGGGCCGCTGGTACCGGAGATGGCATCCAATATCCGTGGCAGTGGGTGAAGGCTTTGGGCGATGTCATCAGCGGGTTCGCGAAGGGTGAGCAGACATCCTCTTCTTCTCCAGATACGCAGCCTCCTTCGGACGCCCTACCACCGACTCCCTGGCCTTCGCAGATGGCAACGCTTGAGTCTGTTGGCGCTGGACATTGGGACAGTTTGCGGGCGCTGAACTTGACGAATGGCGATACGAAGGCTGCTGGTGATATGCTGAATGTTACTCAGTTGATCGATGGGATCTTGAAAGAGACTGAGGATCTTGTGAGTGGAGTTTTGGATTCGTTGGCTGTTGTCTGAGGATGAAATCTTTTCCTTTGGGCTTAGCAAAGGCGTTTTGTGGGCTGCTTTTTTTTCCCTGTCAACATAGATACCCCATTGGATTGCAATGAAACGACCATGCTTGCTATTGTGAACGTTAGATGGGTAACTTTGATCGATATGATCGGAATCGATTTGGATGATCCGAGTGGAGTCTGGCGACAGTCCCAGTTTCCCGGACCACAGACACCCAAGATTGCGTTGGCCAAGTAATTCATATGAATGTTGACGACTGCCAAGTAGTGAAGCAGCCCTTGGAAGGACCTAATTTTTATGTTTGATGGTGCGGCTGTGCAACTAGGCTCAAACATTTCGCCTCCCTCCCATCCATGCCATGACATACAAGTCGTCTCGAACCCCATCAATGCCAATCACCTCAGGCATGCTTTTTCACGCCGTTCTGCTTCTTTGGCCCGTCTAGACTTCCGGCGATTGTCTTGTAAGAGTCGTATAGAATCCAAAGAGGAATCCACACCCAAAGGGTGTTGAAGAAGAACAGATACAGCCAAGTGAACATCCAATTGGAAGTGTCGAGGTTCGGACTTCCACACAACCATTCCTAGCGCAAGTCAGCAAGTTCCCACATACAGACAACAACTAGAGAGCAAGAGACTGCATGTGCCTTACAGGTACAAACGTCATCCACCCGCCGTAGAGCTCGCCGGTCGCGAGCACGACCATCCAGAAATTCGCATCGCTGCGGTTCTTCCTGATACAGTGGCATATCCAAACCGCCAAAGGTCCCGCGACAAACACAGTCAACAGCTCCAAGCTGATAACAGTCAGATCGCTACCGCCCCATCGTTTATCGGCTCTTGCATATTCTCTCCACAACGCGCTCATCGGCGACGTTCCGTACGAAGCGCCATAGACATTCTCGCGGTCGCCCAGGAAGAAGACATCTCGCGGGAGGTATTCGGATCCAGGCACGCCGGCCTCGGCAAGAGCGTGCTTACTGAAAAAGCATTGGTAGAGGTAACCGCCCTCTAGGACGAAGTGGATTAGGGCATCGGTGGCATGCCAGACGAACAGGAATTGTGTCTTGGTTGAAATTGAGGAAGGGAGGAGGAGGCGTGAGCTGAAGTAGCCTGCGGCGAGGATGACGACGGTGGCTAACAAAGACCAGACGGTCGTCGCACTGATGAGCTCGGGAGCTTGTGAGACTGCCATTGGATCCTTGCCGTCCCCGTATCTTGGTTCAGGGTGGGTCTATATGGGAGGGTTACAAGCTTCCAGAAGGAGCGTGGCAGCAAAGTCAACAATGCCCGCGGCTTAGGGCTGACTTTGCCGGGATTCAAAGGTTCTCGCGCTACACGAACATGACACGTCGTATTGATGGATCTGATGGCTACAGTATGTAGTACTCAAAGCCGTTCGCAAGATTCTCATGGTTGGTATCTGGGCCAGATGCATGATCTGTTTAATTATTTGAATCTAGATACACGAGAGATCCGTCGGAACATCAGAAGGGATGAACAAGCCAAAGCGTCAACCCGATCTCATGAGCGATACGGCTTCCTTCCATCGCGAATACCGCTAGGCGTGCTAGAGAAGGACGGCGGGACGTCCATTGCCGGGTTCTGTGTGAAGAAGTTCCTCGGGCGAAGCAGAACCGACATGGACTCGGCAGGCCTAAAGATTGTCAGTCCATTCAACATTGACGAGAGTTTACCACCGTGTCAACTGGACTTACATGATTGGGTAGTCCTCCGGTGATGGGAAGTGGGTGACGCCGAACGTGTGCCACACAACAATGTCCTCATTTTCGATGCTGGCGTCTGTATTGGCTGAAATCCATGCTGGCAGGCCTGAGAAAGGTTGTCAGTTCATTCAAAATTGATGAGATTTCACCACTGTGTCAACTGGACTTACCCTGAGATGGCCTGCCGGAGTTCTGCGGAACGTGTCTGCCAGCCGGGAATTTTTCTTCGTCCGCGAACTTGGTTACATGAAGTGCGTGTCTTGCGAAACCTGCTCGGTTCCAGACCAGACTGTTCTCCTTTGGCATCAGCCCAGGCACTTCCCGAGAGACGATCTTGTACGAGACTGGGTTCTTGGAGTGAGGGTTGAGTTTGTTGGTGTTTGAGATGTCCCAAGTCCGGGAGGCGTCGTAATCGCTGATGCCACTGCCCATGGTCTTCAGAGGCGTCTTCCTGGTCATGAAAGCATTGCCGTACTTGTTTTCTTTGCTTCCCACCGGGGAATCGCTAGCAACAGAGTCTACCTCGAAGACCGTATTCTGGTGGCCGTCGATTGATGGGTCAAGGCGCAGACAGAACAGATGTTGGTGGTGATGCGCGTTGACACCGGGGTAGACCTCAGTACCGTACGGTGCGGCCGACTCGCCTGGGGCCAGTGCGTACGTCGACAGAATGCCGGTCAACTTGACTTCAAGCTGGATGACGCCGTCTTGGTGCATGATCCAGTAGATCATATATTCGTAGTTGCCAGCGGTGAAGATTTGGCTAACGATCAACTTGCGAGCTCGTGTGGTGGTGGACGACTCGTCGCCTGGCAGACATGATTAGCAGTGGGTGACTTGAGGATGGAAATTACCACTCACGGAAGTCGGTATGCTTGAACAGAATGCCATCGTCTTCTTCGTGGATGCAGATTGCATTCTTGATGGTGTATGGCTCGCCGTTCCTGCGTGATATTAGCTGATCTAGCCTGACAGGAGCATTGTCAGAGAGAACTCACTTCCGGACGAAAGAGGCATCGAGGTATTGGATCGATCCTTTGCAGTCGCAGCCCATGCTGAGTGGGTTGGTCATGTAGCCTGCACCGTACTCACCCAAGTCGAATGCGTGCTTGCGGTGATGTGGGTGGTCAGGGTTGCCGTACGGAACGACCATCTCTGCGAGTGAGATACGCCAGAACACCTGCCTTCGGATCAGTTGCGTGCGACTTCGAAGATCTTACTTGCATGTATACTTACAGGCCTCACGTTACCGCGGTCGTTGAATGTCACGTTCGACAAGACGATACCCTCACGGTAGTTGAATCCAATGTGGAAATTCCACTTCTGCCAATCGATAGTTCTGCCATCCAGCTTGAACGATACGCCCTCAGGCTGAGTGACGTGAATAGGTTTGAGATCGTCCCTCAGACCAATGGAGCGCCGGATAGATTCCGCATCGTAGTTAGTCGGTGGTGCTGTGTTGAGCGGTCGGCGTTTCTCGGGGACGTCGATGTGAACAATCTCTTGCGTCTCGATGTTGTAGATCGGGCAGAAGTCGAGAGGGTACTAGATTGATTAGCTTTTGTGTCAACCATATATTTAGAGCAGTAAGACTCACAGTGTATTGGAGGTCGTCAACGTTAGGTCTGTAGTACATTAGAGCTTGTTGAAGTCGTGAACCGTCAGTATAGCGCTCATCGTATCCTGTTGCGCTCGTTAGCTGAGATAATGAGCATATGCTGCCATCCAGAACACATACCAATCGTCCAAGGGTCGCAGTACACCTTGTGCATGTCTTCTGGAGGAATCCCAAGAACGCCGCATTGCTCAATCACCTTCGGGTCCTTCCTCATGATTGCTTCGACAACGACAAGGTCCTCCATGGTGATACCAGGGTAAACTCCATTAGGTTCCTCCCATCGGACGATGGTCTTCTCGTCAATGTTGACCAGAACATCGTACACTTTGTTGCCTTTGGCGCTGGCGACTACATCGGCGATGCGTGGGACCTTGACGTCCTGAGACTCGACATAAGCCTTCAGAAGATCCTTCTTTGGCTCCAGAAGTGTGACCGAGTTAAAGATGAGATCGCTCTGCTTCTTCAGCACAACATCGACTGCGATTGCAATCTCGCTTTCTGACAGAGGGTCGAGCGGGTGGTGGCGAGTCTCGGTCGTGAGCTCGCCCACCTTAGAGGTGAGTTGACCAACGGTTTGCTGGAGACGATTCAAGGCCATTGTGAAGGGAGTGATTTAATGGCCAAGTTTGGGTTGTTCGATATTCCAGGCTAGACAATTTAATCGAGAAGATCAATAGACTGAGATAGCGTTTTAAAGGAAGAGTGGGTGGGTGGGGAGATCGGTTATGGGCCGGCTATGGGCCGGATATGGACAAAGTCATCTTCTCAGAAGAGAGAAGATTATCTAGCCGACAACACACAGAATTTGCCGGGGCACATCTGGAATTTTGAGACGACTAACAGCTGCCATAACCGGCGGGGCTTGCACATCGGCTATTTCAACCGCATGGATCTCGCCACACCCGACTCTAGCAGCGTCCGCATTTGCTGTCACGCGATCTGATGCCTCGCGAGACCAGACCTCGCCAACGTGTCTCGCAGGCATGTATCCCTTGCGGCCAGCGAAAGACAAAGGTGGGCAATTGCCCGACACTGCATCCAAGCACCGCTCTTACTCTATCGTCTCATAGTGTGATGGCACGCTTCCTGTGTGCAATCAATGTATCAATGGCTCTAGACAGTGCCACTATGGCATCTCGAAGCGAAACAAGACGTAAGAAGCTCTCAAAAGCGTGCCTATTCATGGGCGAGATACTCACAAACTGATTCGCAGCCGAAAGCCATCTGTGGCCATCAGTTCATCGCCGTCACTGACGCAGCATAATACGCTCCAAAACGAGTCGAGCGTACCAGTATCGACAAGCAACTGGGCCGCAAACGAGAGACATCCAACTTCGAGTCTGGACGACGTACACGGCGGCCAAGCAAGTGTTCGCGAAGAAGATGTCGCTGTGAGCAGCGCTGTGTCTCAACGCCTCTTCGGCGCTTACTTCTCGAACATCCACTCTATCTGGCCGATACTTTACACGCCGATGTACGACTGCGGAAGCAGCAATTTACAGTCAGACGCATTCGCTCCCGCCGTGCTGTATGCTGTATATGCCATTGCAGCATGCGTGGAGCCTACAAGCGACAGATTATCCGCTACTAACAATGACAAGACGCCCCCTCCGGCTGTCTTTTTCGAAGCGGCCCTCCTTTCTCTGCAGAAGAAACAGAGTGATCAACCACATTTGTCTGCTGTGTTTCATCCGCTTAACTTTATCCGCCCTTCGATTGAGAGTTGCCAAACTTTGGTCATACTCGCACTTCAGCAGCATGGGCTGGGCGAAGCCTCCAACGCCGCAATGCTCTGCAACACCGCAGCGGGTATGGCGATCGAGATGAGGTTGAATGAAGCCAGGCCACTCGATGCGGACTATATTACGACTCAGATCGCATCCAGGCTTTGGTGGAATTTATACGTACTAGACAAGGTCCTGGCGTGTGGGCTTGGGAGGCCTTTCAATCTTAGGTCCGAGGATATAACGGCACAGTATCCCTCCGAGGCCGAATCGGACGAGTTTCAATTGCTCCAATTTCGACGAGCGAGTGACGGCGAGGTCGTCCGGACAAAGTCATACTGCATATCTGGGTTCAATCTCACGATCGGAATAGGCATCATCTTGGAAGATGTGCTTCGAACGACGTGTTCCGTTACGAGTAAGCAGCGAATTTGCAAGAACTTTGAGGCTGCTGAACAGCTGCGCATGAACCTTTGGAGCAGGGTGCAGAGCTGCAACGAAAACTTGAGCCGTTCGGCTGTCGGATTGCGGATCAATGGCCAATTTCGCCCTGTTGTGTCACCAGTGGCCATTATGAACCCGATGGTAGGTGAATATTCAACAGTAGACCAATCCGCGATCCCTTAGCATAGAGCAACGATTTGGTCGTGGCCTTGAGAATATGCTGACCATTTTACAGTGGCTGTCTGCGGTAACGATTTTACTACATCGGCCTTTCCACTTCTACTGGCGCGAACATTCCTGGTGTCCGACGCAGCAAATCTCTCTCGAGAACATGCCGGTCCAGATCTGCCTCGCTGCTGCGCAAGATCTTTGCGCTGTACTTTCAGCATATGTCGAAGACCTCTCACGATTGCCTTGCGACGTCATCTTTCCCATAGTGCTGGCGGCCGCCACTTTGTGGCAATGTCGAAAGGAGTTCGACGCATGCCACGACCGCGCCGAAGTGAAGTCTCAGATTGACTTGTGTGTCAAGTGCCTGGCCATCGTCGGCAAGAATTGGAAGAACGCTGGAGATTGCAGACGACGGTTAATCCGAGGCGAGTGTTTTATAGAGCTGGAATGTCCCAATGGAAGAGAGAAGTGCTAACTGGTGAGATAAAGATTTTGCTGGCGCCACTTCCACCCCAACGCCCACAGTCAACACTTCGTCAAGGCAACCGTACACCGAAAACTGCGAGCAGCACATGAAGGGACATGATTCTGCAGATGATGACAGAATGAACGACGTGTCAGCGACGCTTGCAACAATGGAAGAACGCGATAACCTTGCTCCAGCTCCCAGCGAAACGACGTTCTCGTTCCTCGATGCGATCGATTCCAGACTGGATGACTTTGCAACTGCCGACGAAGACTTCCGGGCTTATCTCGAGGCACAACTGGGTCAGTATGAGTTCCCTATATTTTAGAGCCTGGTGAGGTCGGGATCAGTAATTCTCGTGCTCTTCGTGTAGCTCTTGCTCTAGTCGAATGGGAATATACCTTTTGACGTTGCTATGTACTTTCGTCTTTGCGAAGTTGCATCTTCACCACGTTCCCTCACAGGAACCCAATCCGTGACGGTTACGTGTAGCGTAGACGGTACACACAAATTTACTGGCGGTACAGATGTATGACTATACATACTTATCAGGGCGTCGCACAAGATTCGGCCCTACGTCTGCACCCGGGCGAGCTAGGTGACTGCTCTCCCACATTTCTTGCACAAACAAGGCAATTGACACTACAATCCATGCAATCTAAGATAAGATCCACGCCGCGTAGAGGGATCATCAGTAGGCGAGGCTCAGTCTCGAAAGCTTCTCCGCACGATAAGGGAAAACAAGGTTATGGTAAAAGTGGACCCCTGGCTATGAGAGCTTATGATCACACAGCGTCGACTATCAGCTACCTCGTGGGGGGTACGTGTATACCCTTTCATCTTCTGCTATACCCTATCCTCCTGATTGACAATCGATTGCTGACCTTATCCTTAGTGTGTGTAGCTACATCTGCGCGACAGCCGCTACCGCGGAGAGACAACAAACCTCGTATATATCGATACCTTAGTTCCTGGCAACAGTGAGCGCTTGTCCCACAGAATTGGATCGTTCAATCGGTCTACAAATCGTCAACCTCTTCGACCACCTTTTCTCTAGGCAGAAGCACCAGAAGAGTAGTCATTCATTGATCATGAACAAATTCAAACCCGACAAATATGACGCCGAAGATCTCAGCCGCCAAACCACTACCGCAGAAGGTCAACTCGAGAAGAAGTTCTCGAAATTGACCATGACCGGCATGGCCTTTGCCATCTTGAAGTAAACCAGACCAATCCTATTCTCTGACTGCCTAAACGAAAACCAACTAACGACCCTTTCAAAAGTACATGGATAGCTCTCGCAAGCACTCTCGCCATCGTCCTACCGTCCGGCGGTCCAGCTGCATTCTTCTACGGCTTCATCTTCTGCGTTGCCTGTAACTTCTGCATAAGCGCGAGCTTGGGCGAGATGGCTTCTGTCTGGCCGACGGCTGGCGGGCAGTACCATTACGCCTACTCGTTGTCGACTGATAGTTGGAAACGCTCTATGGTTCGTTCTCGGTTAATGCAGTAGACACAGCGGGCGGATGGCAGTATCGTTGAAACTGACTAGGCCAGAGCTTTCTTGTTGGATGGATCAACATCGCCGGCTGGTTGACTCTAGTCACTACCGAAGCTGTATTCAGTGGTGAGTTTGAATCGGAATTTCCTTGAGCAACTTTCTCTTCGAGGACTGGAACGCTGACTGACGGAACTCTTCACCAAAGCCCAATTCATCGCCGCCGCAGTCGTTGCCGGGTCGAATTACTCGATTGAACTCACTGTGTGGCACACGTACATGTACTTCCTCGCCATCTCGTTCTTCGCGATCGGGTTGAATATCTTCGGTTATCGATTCTTGGGCAGATGGAACGAAGGGGCTTGTGAGTGTTTGCATGCGACACATTGTCAGACAAACAAGGAGTAGACCCACTTACACTCCAGTATTGCTATAGTGTTCTGGTCGATCACAGCCTGGATCGCAACATCGGCAGTCATACTCGCTACGGCACCGAAGACAGACGCACGGTTCGTCTTCACGCAGTTCACTAATGAGACAGGGTGGCCGGACGGTGTGGCTTGGATTCTCGGGTTGTTGCAATCGGCTCTTTCCCTGATCGGGTACGATGCCATAACGCATATGACTGAGGAGATGCCACGGCCGACCCGCGACGCCCCCATCGCAATGATGACTAGTGTAGCCATCGGCGGAGTCACGTAAGTACACTTTGAGAACGCCAGCGTCGGCATTAGTGTTGTTGTCAACACATGCCAAAGCTAACCTATCCGATGCCGTCGGAAAAGCGGCATCACAATGATCTTAGTTTTGCTCTTCTGCATCCCCAACCCAGAAGCCATCCTGACAACTCTAACCGGCAACCCACTGATTGAACTGATCATCCAAGCGACCAACAGCCGCGCCGCCGGGACCATCATGAGCTGCGCCCTAGCAATCTGCTTTGTGAACGGCACGATCGGAAGTATCACATCGGGTAGCCGTCTACTATGGGCGATGGCCAGGGACGGAGGAGCTCCATGTTCGAAGCTGTAAGTCTTGAAAAGCGATTTCTCCTAGCACGAAACGACGAGTAGTAGACTCTCTCCGAAGCGTAGGTAAATGGTCAGTAGAAAAAACCACTAACCTTCTCCAGACTCTCCCGCATAAACCCACACTTCAACGTCCCCGTCAATGCCATCCTAGCCGTAGCCCTCTTCAACATCCTCTTCGGCCTGCTCTACCTGGGGCCCTCGGTGGCTTTCAACGCCTACATCTCCAGCTGCACCATTTTCCTCAACTGCTCGTACGCAGGGCCGATTATAATCCTGCTGATCCGAGGCCGGAAAACGATCACAGAGCAGAGACCCGATTTCCCTTTGGGCAATGTTGGTGGGACTGTGACGAATTGGGTTGCAGTGGTGTATGTTGTTGTCACGTCTGCGGTATGTTGATGTTTCTGCTTAGCGAGCTTGCTTACCAGAGAGATTCATGACTTGCTGACGAAAAGTGGACACAGTTCTTCCTGCTTCCGGGCACAAAGGTCGTTGATACGGTTACGATGAGTAAGAAACCGCTACACGTCGCAGTAGTAGCTCTGAAGCACGACATGTGCTAACTGCAAGTTCCAGACTACGTATCAGCCGTCATTGGAATCTTCATCATCTTCGTCGCTCTCCTTTGGTTGTTCAAGAGGAAATCCTATCAGGGCCCAGTAAGTTGTCTCGTCCTAAGGAGACGTGAGAACAATAAAAAACACTGACCTGACAAATATCGTAGATATTCGACATGTCACTCTCTTCCTCGCCACCAGTGACGGCAACCTCGGAACATTCAGTTAAGCACTTTTGAGGTAGAGAAGTTCGCAGTAGTATTGAGAGCGGGACGCGGATGTTCCATGTTCTCGTTCGCCGACGCATGTAGCAGTATCTCGCAAGAACCCTGGTCTTATATCAGAAACCAGAGTTCTTGCCACCGCCAATTTTCGAGTGACAAGCAACACCCATGGTAAAGAAAGCAGAACATTCCTCCTGGAGAGGAATTACAAAACAGCGCTGCCTACGCATCAACCAGCCTTTCGAACCCACCACACCTCCCTCCCAATTCCATCATCAACATCACCATCAACCCTCCCTCTCCCAAAGCTGAAATTCAAACCCAACCCCCTCCTCCACCAAACCCCCCTCAACAACCTCCTCCCCAACAAACTCCTCCAACTCACCCTTACTCCTCCTCACCCACCCTCTCTCCCCGCCCTCCAACTCCGGGAAAAAAGTATCACACTCAAACTCCCTCCCCAACCTCGTCAGCAACACACTCCTCGCACACTCCAACCCCAGTGCATCCTCATAGACCCTCGCACCGCCAATAACAAACGCCCTACCCAGCGCCGGCACCCTCCCCGCCTCAACACCCCTCTCCAAATCCCGCAAAGCATCCAGAATAGAAGAAGAAACAATGACGTCGTCGCTTTCTTCGGACGTGTCGTTTAGACCAGGGAGAGCGGAGCGGGGCTGGGAGGAGATGACGATGTTGGTGCGGTCTTTGAGCGGCCGGAAGCGAGGCGGGATGGAGGCCCAGGTTTTGCGGCCCATGATGACTGCGTTGCGGCGGGGACGGGGTGGTGTTGTTGATTTTGATGTCGTGCCATCATCACCATCCCCGCCTTTTGTCTGGTCTGGTGAGTTGGGGAGGCGTTTTGTGACGCGCGCGAAGTAGGCCATTTCTTTCTTTAGCATTGGCCAGGGCAGGGCGCCGTTTTTGCCGATGCCGTTTTTGGGCGTGGCGGCGACGATGAGGGTTAGTGGTGGTGAGGGTGGCATTTTGGTTGTTGTGCTTTCTGGCATGTTTGGTTGATATTTCAATGTTTGTTTAGGCCTCTCGGTGTTTGATTGTACCTTATGTTAGTAGGTCACATATTGTAACGCGTGAAGAGGCGAAAGATGGACGCGGGATTTCCTTCTTCGGACTAGTACTGCGAGTTAAGCTTTGTGATTGGATGTGGTGAAGGGTAAGTAAGATATATACATTCATGTGAGTGCTGTGACTACATGCAGGTCTCGTCAGAAAATAACGACAGAATCTAGTACCCACATGTAAAATCCTATCTGCATCATCATCAATCAAAATCATTCATTCCTACTTGTACAATCATAGCAAAAAGATCATCCCCACACCAACAGCAGTACAGCACCACAAGACCACAGACTGGGCCAACTACGCCATAGAACTCCTAGTCTTCCTTCGACTTTCACTCCGCCTCGGACTATTCCTCAAGCGATCGAACCGACTATCACTAAGAGCCTCACTCTGCAAGCGCGAAGAAGTCTCCCTCTCGCGGATGACCTCGGCAAGGCCCCTCTTGCCCTTCTTCTCCATGCGCTCGTCCTCCGGGTCGATAAAGCGGTGGATGGTGCGATGGTCCAAGACGCGCTCTTCGGTGTCGTGCTTGCCCTCGCGGTCGGTTTTGGGCCAGTAGTAGCCGTAGAGTTTGCTGTGGCGTTCGCAGCGCGGGCAGGCAATGCGGGTGAGGTAGGATTCCGCTTGCACGAAGAACTCGTCGCAATTGCGGCATTCGACCCAGCGGTGGTAGGGGGTGGCTAGGAGGGCGATGGTCAGGTGGTAGTCGCCTGGCGTGCGAACGGGGCCGCGTTTGCAGCCGTCTTCGTCCTCACCATCTTCTTCTTGTTTGACTTGCGTGGCGGGTTCGATGCTTGTGATGGCTTGTGATGGGGGTGCGAGTAGGGTTCGACGGCTGCTTTTGCGGACTGGCAAGCGGCCGCGAGACCAGCCGTGTAGTCGTGCGTTGCTTAGTTTGCGCTCCTCTTCCCAGTCGTCGTTCACAGGTGTCGTTTCGGTGGTGTACATCTCGACGATATTCTGACAGATTCTACCCGCCGCGAATCCATCTAGACGATCTGGTGACTGCTCGGTGGATGAAAGAGAAGAAGCTTCGCCCGCCGCGCCTTCGGTGCTGAAGACCGAAGAAATGGAGCTAGAGTCCGTCGAATTCTGCGTGCCTTCAACACGCTGGCTAGAGTCCTGTCTCGGTACACTCTTCGGCATGCCCTTCCTTAGCCTACCACGAAGGCGTTTGGACATTTCTTCTGGCGGCGGTGACTCGGGCACCTCGTATATGTCGATTTCATCATTGTCGTCCGCATTCAAGACATTCCGCAGATTAGACTTGCTACGACTTTTCTCCAAAGCTTTTGAAGACTGCTTTGCCTGGGCAAATCTATCGGTGACCCTTGTAGACTTGTCTGTTTGACGCACATTGGGGCTCGGTGTCGGCGTTCCCTTCGTATCAGACCGGTTGCCATGCTTTCCGGGGCTAGCTTGAGCGGCAGCCCAATCCCAATCCAAGGTCGTGTCGTCCTGCGTCGCAGCCTCGCTGGGCGACCGCAGCTTGTTCTTCATCAAATCCACCTGCGCCTGAGTCATCGGCGGTTCGACTCCTTTGTAGTGTGCAGGCACATCGGCGACATCTATCTGCATGAGCGCCGCTGTTTGCTCGTTCATTTCACGTATTTCGGCTTCCAGTTTTGAGATGCTTCGTGTAGTCGCGCCCTTGATATATCCAAACACCTTTCCGAACAAGCTTGGCTTTTTGGTGTGCCGTTTTTGGGGCTCCCGGCCATGTGTCGGCCTTTTCTTGATCTGGAATTGCTCGTGTAAGTCGTCCAATGTTTCTTTATCTTCGTCTTCACCGCCATCTGTTTCATCCTCGTCTTTCTCGTCATCTTCTTTCTCCGCTTCATCTTCGTCGTCAAGGTCAAGTTCGCCATTGGCCCTCTTAGCAAACCAATCAGCCATCATGCTTTGCGAAGCCTGTACGCTCGCCTTGGCCTTGGCCGCAGACGTAAGCTTGTTACCAGCCTTCGCCTTCGACGTCCAACGACCACGTTTTCTTGGTAAGTCGGGTCCTCCTGACCTTTCGTTGGAAGTCTCCTCCTCTCGCTTCCTCTTTAACGCTCCAGTCGTCTTGGTCGGCGGCTCACGCTTGGGCTTCACGCTTTCTGTGCGGGAAGGCTTCTCCTTCCTCTCCTCTTCCTCATCCGAGCTGTCGTCACTATCGCTATCCGGCAATACAGGGCCCTTGGGATCCCAGCCATTCCTAACAGCCTTCTCGCAGGAAGCGCAAAGGCACTCGCAGTTATCTTCGCCAAAGTAATTGTCTCCGTATTGAACAGTGATTTCGTCGCCCGTCTGGATATGCTTCCTCGCTACAATGTTGATCCCATGCGGTCCGCTGGTCGAGAGGCGTGCGTTGGAGTCGCAATCGTGGTTGGCGAAACGCGCAGGACCCAAGAACAGGCTCGGGCGCTTCCTGCGGCTGGAGATGACGATACTGAAGTCCGTTCTACTAGAAAGTTCTTCCTCTTCCTTCTCGGTCATCTCCACCTGGATTCCAGTCAAGAACTTGATCGACTCGCCGGGGCTGATAGGTCTCCTCGCGACAACGCACGCTTCGTGGGTAAGGATCGTGTATCGGTTGGTGGTGCAGACTTCGAAAGGGCACTCGGGCAGGTACATGTTGACGTATTTGCGCAGATGGCGCTCGAAGTGTTCCTTCTCATCCTGCGTGCGCAGCGATCGCACGTACTTTGCGATTCCAGGGAGACGCAGGAGGTTGCCGTGCGCGACGCCCGCGTCTTTTCGAACAATCACATCTTCGCGGAGGATCGTGCACACGGCCTCCTCTTGGATGCCGCGTGAGGCGTGGAAGTTGGGCTTGAGTTTGCGGATCGCAGCCCAGAAGTAAACCTGGCAAACACGGGGTTAGTTTTGCGGTCATAGTAACTTTGGCACAACGGCTAAGCGACTCACGCGATCGACGAGAGCGTCAGTGATCAAGTCGTCGTAGTTGGCAAGTTGCGACAGGGTCAGGCCGCCCTTCTTCTGCAGCGCCTCGTCCAGGTCAGCCACGCGCGCCGGCATGTCGTCGTTGTTGTCGTAAGTGAAGTACGGGAACGCAAGGAAGCAGGGAAGCACTCTTATAGAAATCTAGCGCATTCCGGACATAGGTCACTGTCGCATAGCCCCGAGCAGCAGCGAGTAGAGAATGTAGGAATAGCGGGAGTGCCAGCGAGTGAGAGTGATAGTGGTGGTAGTAGAGCAAGGCAGTGTTGTAAGAAGCGCGTGCGGCGCAGCAGAGGATCGCAGCAGATTAGACCAAGACCAAGCGACGGCACCGGAAACCTGCCTTCCAATGCGCCTTTGTCCGGCAAGGCTGACACAGAAGAGGAGGAAAGGAGAAAAGACAAATATGGATACCCAATTCGTGACTGAGGTTTGAAATGAGGAAGTGAGGTGTGGATTGAAGAAATGGAGCGAGGTGTGCCTTGCTTGGATGTATTATTATGATCCCGATGGGATGTAAGATGGCGTTGTAAGCCACTAATAAAAGAGAAGAGTGGAAGGCTCCCCTGTCTGGCCCGCCGCGACGGTTCGTCTGCTCTCGTGGCGCCACGGAAACAGCGCGGCGCTAGTCCTTGCAGATGGCGGCTGATCCCGTACGTTAGTATCCTCCACCTCGAACTTCTGTCGCGAGATCCATACCAGTGAGGGAGAGGTCGTAGTAGCAGGACATCCAGTCAGGTCAGGTCAGGTCGAAGAGCAGTCGCCAAAATGATACAACTCAAGGTATTTCATTCTCGCCATGCGCATACTCACACCCCCAAACTAACCCTCACCCCTCCTTCCAGTCCATGCTAAATGTCATCGACAACTCCGGCGCCGCCGTCGCCGAATGCATCAACGTCCTCAAAATGAACCGCGCCGCCAAAGTCGGTACGTCTTGCATCCCGCCCTCTCCACCGCCACCGCCATTATCCAAACACCTCTAACACATACTCTCTCCAGGCGACCGCATAATAGTAGTCGTGCAAAAGCAGCGCAACTTCGGCCCCGAATCCGGCCCCGGCGGCAGCGTGTCCGTCTCAGCGGCCAACAAAGTGCGCCGCGGCGACATCCGGCACGCGGTGATTGTGCGGACGGCGAAGAAGTACTCGCGGCCCGACGGCAGCGTGGTCAAATTCGACGACAACGCTTGCGTGCTGATCAACAAGAGCGGCGAGCCGATTGGGAGTCGCCTGTCGAGTCTGGTGGGCAAGGAGTTGAGGGGCAAGCAGTGGAGTAAGATCCTGAGTTTGGCACCGATGCATTTGTAGGGTGGGAGTGGATGGGTAAATGGGCGGGTTGAGACTGGGAGAAAGAGTGGAGGAACTTGTAAGATGATATTTCGGTGAGACGAAGATGGAAGTTCTGGCGACGGCATTAAGAGCGGCGTTTTTGGCGAGAGATATGCAAGAACAGTCTGCGGATATTGGTTCTGCTTGATGGGATACCAGGAATATTTGTACAACATAAGAAGACATCAGGCGATACGAAAGAAAAAAACATGTCAAAGTAAGATGCGGTCGAGAAGTGAGATGTATTTGTCGAGGCCAGAGGAAAATGCAGCATGTGGAGAGGGAGTTTACTTCCAGTAGGAGGAGTGGATGCGATAATTCACTAAGCTCAAGCTAATCGTACATCGTAGGAAGCGCGCCCTCGGCGCAAGTGGAAGAGACTCCAGGCCCTGTTACCACATGCAAGCGAAACCGATGAGACCAAGGTATGGTAGGATCCTTTTCCGCCAACATTTGGAAATTGCTGTACGGCGAGAAACCCAAAGAAACCTCAGGATTGCATCAATACTCCCGCATCGAAGAAACGGAACACTCGCCAAATCTGTCGATCAGTGGAATTGCAAAAATCCGCACCACCTGCTCCACACGCAACAATGGAATTGCTGATATTCCAGCCACTGCTACCCCTTCGAGAAACCAACACAACCTCAAATCGGCAAACCCTTGGCAACCCTGTCCCGCTTAGCCTGATCCTGACTCGGCATCTCAAGTGACTTGACCTTGTCCTCGTACAGCTTCACCTCACCCTTCTGACCATCCCACCAAGACTTGAACGGCTTCATGGCCTCGGAGTACTCGGTCGCGTGCGAGAACTCCCTGGCCAAGTTGTCGATGTCTCTGGCCGTGCCCTTGAAACGGCTGAGCGCGTTGAGGCGGATGTCAGTGTGCTCGGCTTTGACCTGGTTGGCGTAGGTCTCCCAGGCGTGCTCGTCGAAGGCCGGTGGCGGCGTGCCGGGCTGAGCAAGGGTGGAGGGTGTGCTGGACCCGGTGGCCGGCGAGGTGATGCCGTAGCTGCTGGGTGGCGACAGCTGGGTGTTGATCTTCGAGAGGTCCGGGAGAGTAGCTGCTGGGGCTTCAGCCGGGTTCGAAGGCGTGGTCGGGGCGTTGATGGGAGTAAACGGCGGCGATTCCATACCCATCGGCGGGTGGGCTGGCATGGCGGAACCAAAGGCCTTGTGTGGGAACGGGAGGGTGAAGTCGGACTTCTCGAGAGAATCCGGTAGCGAAAGGCCTGGCGAGTTTGGCGAGCCGGTTCCTGGAGACTGGGCGCCAGCGCCGGTAGGAGAAGGCCAGTGGCGGACCTGCAAGTGGTTGTTCTTCTTATCGGGCCAGCCACGGTTCATGGCGTCGGCCTTGAGCTGGCCGATGCGTTCAAGAGCGGTGTCGAGGGCAGCGCCCGAGTGGGTCCAATCGTCCGTCCTCTTCCTGAGCTGAGAAGGCAAGTGCTGCGTGGCGACGTTGTCGGGGATCTTCCACTCGCTCAGGTGCTTGTCGTCGTAGGAGAAGTTGCCAATACCATCGTCCTGGCTTGAAGTAGGAGATCGGGTCTTGGCCATGTCGTTCCGCATGTAAGTGTCGTAAGACTGCGAGTTTTTTCCCCAAGAGGCGCGACGGTGGAGAGGGATTCTGTCCATTACTACGGTTACGGGGTATGAGTGGACTGATGTATCCTTTTGTTCGAGAGACAACGCCGGCGCTATTTGGTAGGGCTGTGTTGTGTGTATAGAGCCTGTTTGCTGCTGACCAAGGAAGGGCACAAAGGAGTGGTGTTTGACGGCGGCCGACAAGGGTGTGTGTTGGCAGGCAAAATTGATGAAGCGATTGGAAGTGGATTTGTTGTCGGTCGAGGGCGGAAGATTGCAAGCGCCAGTGTGTGAGTCTGCTGTTTCCTAAAGCTGTGAGCTCCTGCTTGTTTGACGGGTTCACCTGGGCAAGTCGCGCCTGACACTCACGTGGACCGAAAGGGGTGATCTCAGGTCAAGGCGGGCAAGTTTTTCGAGTGAATGATGTCGCCGTCGTGTGAAGATGGCCAAAGTTGGTCAATGGCGTGAATGGGCACGACAATCCCCTATGGCACAAGTGCAGTTCTTTATAGCGGGTCATGGGATCGTTGTTTGTCAAACCATACAACCTATGGGAAGAGATAGGTTCGGGGGGCTGCGTGAGCGCTGATGTTGCGAAACTTGGGAAGTCCAGTGAATGCGTTCCCAGTTTCAAGACGTGTAGAACAGAGCAGGGAGTCAAAGCAAGTACCAGCACGTTCTCGGGAGGAACAGGGTACAGCGACAATGAAACGCATTTCTGGCTGCCGGCTGCACTCGGCAAAGGACAAGAAAGACGTGACGAAGGTATTGACATTAGCATCGATATGCTCCTCCCTACAGTACCTATTTCCAAGGCTTGCCTTCAATACTCATTTCATCTCACCTTTCCAAGCGTGAGGACCTTCATGTAGGTGAGTTGGTATTAACACCGGGTGTCAACCTAGGTAGCAAATGACCTGTCAACAGCAACGCACCCATCCGCTGTCACGCACGAAGCACAAACTTTGCTATCACTCGAGTCTGGAAACAAAGAGACATGTCAGTACAACATTCATTGATCATGAACCCGGCTGCGCGCATGCCAGGAATTTCCGTTCCCGGCGGCAGCCGCGTTGCGGAATGTATTAGGCGCAAGCCGCAAATACAGGAGTGAATGATGCCACATACCGTTCAATCAAATGGAGACCAGATGCAGTCTCGATTACGGGTGAGATCTCGCCCGGTTTCAGTGCAAAGGAGGCTTCCTCGAATTCCTTTTGCATGTCGCCCTGTCCGAAGAATCCCCTGTTGCTGGCGTCAGCGGCTGTGTCGGGTCGCACGCGCGCCATGTGTAATCCACAGCCGGCAACATTGGCGTCGCAGGCAGAGGTAGATAGGGAAGGGGAAAACTTACAGGTCACCGCGCTTGCGAGCCGAGCTGCAGTCGCTCTCGGTGGTGGCAAGGTCACCCAGACTGGTCGACCCACTCTTGATCTTGCTCTCGTAGTTGTTGATGATGACCCGGGCCTCATCCTTGGAGCGGGTGATCTGCGCCTCACGCCATGAGGAAGCGCGGCGCGAATCGCGGTGCTTCACCAGCAGGTGGGCGCATCTGATCTTGCCTTCAAGGCCTTGCTGGTTAGCCGCGCCGTCGCGGCCGAGCTGGGCAGTGTGGTACTGTCCCATGTAGTGCTTGAGGCTCTCACTGTCAGTGCCCTCGGGCGGCTCCCATCGTGACTCCTTGGTGCTTGGGTTGAAGTAGTATGGCAGGTTCTTGCTGTTAGAGTGGCGAACCTCCTGCGATACGCGTTAGACGCTTACGCAGCCGGTGACACAGTCGATCACTGTGCACCACGACACATCACAGGACATGACATACCCATCCAGGAGGAAGTCCAGTGGCCTACGTGGGAGGAATGGTTAGTACGGTTGAACCCCATCCTTGATCGCAGAACAGCTTTCCCCAGATTCCACTCGGTGGGCGTGGGCGCGGGCGTGGAGGAGCTTTCCACTCACCATTGTGAATTAAATCTCCGCAGACAGATTCGTTTCAGGTGATGCAGCTTGCACGTTCAGCGGATGTTGTTTGTCTAAAGTGGAAGAGAGCACGATGTAGTGTACTGCGTGTAGGTAGGTTGGCGCGGTGACGTGGGAAGCTCAAGAAGGTCTAGTCTTAGCCAGAGGATCAAGAAGAGAGCAACTGGAGCCAGCAAGCAACTTGAAGCAAGCAAGTCCACACGTGACCCTTCCCGCCAGCTGAACCCTAATTCAATCAAAGCATGATGTGACATGCCTCTAACTAATCCGCTTTCCACGCGCGCGCCAGAAATCATACCAGTCCACTCTAGTGACTGATCACCGCCTCCCCGCCATACCACAAACACAATTCAACAACAACAACTCGCTTCCATAACATACTCGCACCTGAATACCTCTCACACTAGGTACCTACACACTACTCACCACAGATCCCACAACACACCATGGCCGAATACACCGAGGCCGACCCGGCCACCGCTGAGCAGCAAGGCGACTCCAAGAAGATCAGCTTCCGTTTCTGTCGCGAATGGTAAGAATACTGTTGGGAAGAATGCTCGTGACTATTTCGCAACCTCATGCTAATCGAAACCTCAGCTCCAACATGCTCTACCCCAAGGAGGATCCATCAAGTAACGTGCTCATGTTCGCCTGCCGATCCTGCCAGTACAGCGAGCCCGCCACCGCCGCCTGCATCTACCGCAACGCCCTCCAAGAACAGATCGCCGAGACCGCCGGCAACGTCGAAGACGTCGCGCAAGATCCTACGGTCAGTGACTCTGCGCAACCCCGCATGGATGATCACTACGAGGACATGAACAACGAAGGAGACGAAATTCCCGAGATGTGCACGCTGTGCGGCCAGGAAATCCTCTGTCCGTTCTGCGGCCAGCCGTCCGACGGCCACATGGCACTCGAGGTCGACGACCCAGATCGCGCGCAGAACGACGAGCAAGAGGAGGCGCTCGTCAAAGCCGAGCAGAGGGAGAGGGCCGTGTCCAGCGTCGCGTCTTGAGGGAGGCAAGAGGAGGTCTACATGTCATGATCGTCAGGATACTGTGATCAGCAGCATTTGCTGACAGGTTGATTTGCACAGCTCCCGCACGCCGCTGTGGAATGTATGAAGTGCAAAGCGAAGGACGCTGTTTTCTTTCAGTCGCAACAGCGAACCGCCGAGACAGGAATGGTAAGCTAATCCAAAGGTTGACATGACGATTACCCGGGCTCACACCTTGCAGGCCATCTTTTTCGTGTGCTGCGCTTGCCAGCACGTTTGGTCCACACTCGAGCACTACAAGCACAGGTACTAGATTCGGGAATTGCATTTGAGGGGAATTTACCATTGGGTCCTCAGCATGATAACCGTGGTGTTGCGTGGGAAACCCAACTATGGAGTTGCGAACAGCCAAAAAGGGTTCACGGGTTCTGGTCTGATTACAAGCGCTGGCGCAAGGCGCATATAATGATGGGTTTGACTTCGAGTCTGACATCAAGAATGAATTGTTGCATTTTCACTGACCTCCCGCATTTGTTGCTCCAACCAAGGCCATCCACACACAGACACTTGGACATTGTCGTCATCAGGCGTCAGCACTGCAACATGAAGCGTGCACAGGGAGCCTGTGGCTCTTTCGGGAGGATTCGGCAACTCACCATTCACAGCACACGAGTTATCGCAGGTGCCACGCTCACCTCACCGATGTTCTAACGAGAAAGACTGGCACAATCAGCTGCTCCCAGCTTAGTGACACTGCCTTGGGGGACTTTGCTCCGGTCAAACTAACAGAGAGTCAAGGTGACACGGGTACCGGCATGCGTGTCGTATCGCCACACCAACAAGTTGCAAAGTTGAGCACGCGGCAATCCCCAAGGTAAGCAACTGGCCATCGATCCAAGAGAACATGTTCACTGCATGTCTCCTGGTGTTTTGTTGGTCGGAACTCTTACCCGGCTGGCGATGGCGATGCAGTACAAGGATCGATCGGAGTTTGCTATTGCGATCCTACTTGACAACAAGTAGCTTCGATCTGCCTGCTAACGAGGACAGTAGTAGATCGGGAAAGTTTGCTTTTCGCCTCGAACTTGCATCATCCATGGAAAGGTTGCTTATTCGCATGTGCCTAGGTGTCTGCCGGTCTCCCCCGTCGAATACAACCCCTTCTCTCCCTTTCCCCTCAGGCACCCACAAATTGTTTGCTGTTTGCTTCTCCCTTTCTCATGCACGCAGATCTGCTCTCCTCGATCCGCTCACCGACTGTTCCAGGGAGGCTTTGCTTCTCGCGAGGGGGAGAAAGAGAGAGTGCAGGGCTGTGGATTTTGGAGTGGGTGTGGTGAGCCTTATTTTATGCCGAGTAGTTTACTTACCTAATCTAGCCTGCCACCTTTCTTTCGCATGCGTTCACTTTCTCTGCCCTTGCGAACATCCTCTGCGAATAGACAACCGATAACCAAACGAAAAGAGAGAAATCTGCCTCCTTCGTCGGCCTAACGGATTCGACCGGTTTTTCAAATGCCTTAAGAATCACGTTCATCTGTGTTCTTGATTTCCACCTTTACCTCTGCCTCTCAAGAGGAAAACGGAAAAAAGAGGAGAAAGCAGAGGGACTCACTCTCACTTTCACCCACTTTCACCCACCAACCCAGCCCAGCCATCAGTCAAGAAAAGAAAACCCACCAAAGAACCAACCACCCCAGAAAGACCATGGGCATAACCCCCTCCGCGCCCTCCCACGCCTACGAAACCCTCTACCTCCCCGCCGACGCCTTCCGCCTCTGCCACCCGGGCGCAGCCTGCTTCTGCCGCAGCCCACACCCCCACAACCGCAGCAAGTACGTGTACGTCGACCGCAGCAGCAACACCAACCATAACAGCAACAACAACAACGGGAATTACCCCTCTTCCTACGGCTCGCCGCTTCATCAGTATCCGCCTTACGGTCGCACGTCTTCTTCTCCGCCTCCGCGTGAAATTTTCCGCGATCCGATGGAGTTGCTGGAGCGCGGGCTTGTGCCGCCGGGCTGGGGTATGGTGGGGCCGAGGGCGTGGAGGGCGAGGGATTGGGATGTTGTGCAGGGGTTGTTGGGGCAGTATGGGGTGGCGGGTGGGTTGTTAGGGCAGCAGCAGCAGCAGAGGGAAATTCCTTGGGCGGAGATGATGGCTATGATGAATGGTGGCAATGGCGTGGGGCCGATGGGGTTCCAACAACAACAACAACAACAACAACAGCAACAACCTTCTCCCGCCTGGGGGCCAGGTCCTGGTGTTCCTTGGCAAGGAAATGGGTATCAGAATGGCGGGTACGGCGGCAATGGTAACGGCAACGGCAACGGCAATGGAAATATGAATCCGTGGCAAAGCGGCGGAGGAGGCGGTGTTGGTGCTGGAGGTTTTCCGGATTACGCAGGGAAGAGAGACCTACCAACACCAGCAGCAGACGACCCTCGTTTCAGCGGCATGGACGAGAAACTGCGGATCCTGACGGACATCATGTTCGGGTCTGAAGCCGAGAGGCAAGAGAAGCAGGTCCAGGAGCAGTTACTGAAACGCTTCCAGCCAATGATCCCGGAGCTGGCCAAGTTGATTGCGTTGCAACAACAGCAGCAGCAGCAAGCTGGTGCCGCTGGTAGACCGCCCGGAATGGGCGGAGGTGGTGTTGCAGGTATGAATCCTTTTGCTGCGGGACCTGCGGGCATGATGCCGCCGCCTAGAATGGGCATGGGCATGGGCATGGGCATGGGCGGGCCGATGATGAACCCTTATGCTGCGATGGGAGGAGGTATGGGGCCTATGATGAGTGGTGGTGGCGGTGGAGATCCGGGTATGATGGGCGGAGGTGGAGGAGATATGGGTGTTGGGCCTGGGAGGCGGAGGAACAGAGGGGGAAGACGGGCTATGAGGGACTACGACTACGATGACGATGACGATGACGATGACGAGGAGGAGTTTGGAGGGTTCGGGAGTAGAGGGAGGAATAGTAGGAGACGACGACGCGGCGGTGGCGGTCGGATGGGACGGGATGATGATTTGTTTGATGATTGGGGCGGCGACGGTGAGTACGTAGAGCCGGGTGGTTAAGGTGTGATTGGGAACAGGTTACTGACGCTTAT
>Ga0265797_10000868_pt1 | contig 54792 bp, 60 predicted proteins | sample P2T30metagenome_FD_192433 | JGI IMG/M metagenome (GOLD analysis project Ga0265797, IMG submission 192433) | Plant litter microbial communities from East Loma Ridge, Irvine, California - P2 T30 | ecosystem: Environmental > Terrestrial > Plant litter > Unclassified | place: USA: California...
CCAGTAGGAGTTGAGGACGCGGAGGTTGGCGCAGCGGCGGCCGACACGCTCCTCAGCGGTGGACTTGAGGGCACGCTGGTACTTGAGCTGGTTGATACCCTGGTTGGTGGGCTTGCCTGTTTCGCGTGGTCAGCACTTTTGTTCTGGCCCGTGGTATACTGTATTCCATGCTTACCGTAGGTGGCGCCCTTGGGGGCAGGGCGCTTGCGACCACCACGACGGACGCGGGCACGGTAGATAACGTAACCCTGCTTGGCCTTGTATCCCAGACGGCGAGCCTTGTCGGGGCGGCTGGGGCGGGAAGCGCGGTGGATGACGTTCAACTGGCGGAGCTGTATGAAAGTACTCTCAGCAAATGTTCAACGAGTACCCCAAGACACAGACGGACGAAGCGTCTTATGTCGCTCTTTTTTCAGGTGTCGGTGTGTCGTACCTCCCAGCAGCGAACACGGAGCAAGAAGCGCATGACATCGCTCTGCTTCTTCTTCTGCAGCTCCTCGAGGTACTTGTGGGCGCCCATCTGTGCGAAATGCGATGTTAGCCAATGCTTCAATTTTGCGGAAGGCTGGAGTCGCGGCGGCGAGGAAGATGCGGTCGGCGAATTCGGTGTCGCAATCGTAGACTGTAGTTCCTCGTCGTGGCGGTCGGACGTACCTTGTCGGTATTTGGCGTGTATAGGTGGTGTCCCTTTGCTTGTCGTCGAGTCGAACCCTTCCAGCAGTAGGAATAGAAGATGGAGATTTCGTTCCGCTGGTGTGCCAAGATGCTTAGTGGGTCGTGCGTGCTGGGTCGCCCCGTCCCGCTGGACTTCACGCCGCGCCCGCTTTCGCTCAAGTCAAGTCACGGGAAGCTACAGGCATCAGGATAAGGGACATGGTTATTCACATTGATAGACAATAAGCAAATAACATTCAGTGACATGGGAGCGAAGGCATGCAATTGCATTGCCACTCCTACACAAGCAGATCTCTGCCCTGCATCAACTAGGTACACGCTCATCTAGCGCTGACATCGACACACAAGAGGCGAGGGAGGCCGTGTCTCAGCTGAAGTCCAACCGGTTTGCCCAAAACATCCTCACCTGCCACGATATGGACGCAAACAATCAGTTGGCGCCTACAACCGACGAAACATTCTCGTCTTGATGGTCCCTCTTTGAAGAATTTGACCAGACTCTGACTCGTTCTTGACTGTACGACGCCGGTCGTCCAATTTGGATCTGCCCACCATTTCTCAATATGGTCTACCGTGGCAAACCATCCGCTGGCTGCGAGAACTGCAGAAAAGCAAAGAAGAAATGCACACTCGAGCAGCCAGCCTGTACTCGCTGCGTGAAACTCAACAAGCAATGTTCTGGCTACCGTGATACGACTGGCCTACAAATTCAGGATGAAACCCTCTCTGTCACCCGCAAGGCGGAAAGAAAGAATGCACAGGCTTCCCTCACGGTTATATCAGCCACGCCACAGTCCAAGTCTAGAACTGCGACGCCTGCACCAGATCTCATCAGGGAGGCTGAGGCTTCGAGTAGTCAAGGTGTCCTGGACGACTCCCAAATACCTGCAGCATATGGTATTGGTAAACGGAACACACCATCACTGCTGTCAACGAGATCTTCGACACCACTTGGTATTCCAACTCCAAGAACGATACACAGCGAATCGTCTTCGGGTAGCGAAGGCTCAATCGAGCTGCTGAGCGACGAAGAGGGGTCAGCACAGCAGTGGCCCAACGACTTGATGCACGCAATGAGAATGTCCTCATTACCTCGGAGTATCGGGCCCAAAGCGGACGAAATTGCCGTCTCTTACTTTCTTAACTGCTTCACTGCAAGTGGCCATTGGGATCACATCCTCAATTATGCAGCGCTTCCCAATCTGGACCCTTGCTTGACCTTGTCTATCAAAGCATGTGGTATGGCCGCGTTCGAAAATATCAGAAACGTTCCACATGGTAGGGAGTGGTCTCGCAACATGTACCTCAAAGCCATTGGTTTACTCAACGAGGCACTACGAGACCCAAAGCGTAGTAAAAGTGACGAAAGTCTCATTGCGGTGACTATGCTGAGTTTCTTCGAAGTAGGTGCTGCGTCCATCTTGTTATCTTAGCGCTTGCTGACACCGCGTACAGAACCTCGTCTGCGATAGCAAGCAGTCAATCCAGTCCTGGAAAGCCCACATAGCTGGAGCTACCCAGTTGTTGAAGCTAAGAGGCAAAGCACAGTTCAAGACCTCTACTGGGCGGGGTTTGTTTCGCGAGACGCGCGCACAAATCATGATTGCCTGTATTTGGGACGACCTCGAGCCTCCATCCTTCCTGGTAGACTGGAACGAAGACTTACAAGCAGGAGACAACGACCCTGAGTTGTTCCGGCCTGCAGATGCGATCAGTGACATATGCTATGACTATGGCAAGCTGGAGAACAAGCTGAAGCTCAATAAGATCTCAGACGAGGACGCCATGACTCAGATCAACGACATCGACACCCGCATGGTGCAATGGAGCATTGACACCCTGGCGAACGAGAGTCGATGGCAGTACTTCGATCTACAAGTCGATGACTCCCCACACGTCTGGAACGGCATGGTGCACTCATACGTCGGCTTCCCCAGCCCTGGAGTATGGAATATGTACCGCGGCGTGCGAATAATGGTGACTCGAACGCAAGAGCTGCTTGCGCATCGCTTCCACCCGTCCCCAACAGCCCGCCAGGCACAGCACTCCTACTTCCGCGCAATCCGTCGCCAGCTCACGGACGAGATTTGCGCGACTGTTCCGGTTGCTCTCGGTCATGCGCAGCCCGCCTTCTCCTCGCCATGCGTGCTCGTAACAGCGTACAACTCTATCTGGCCGTTGTTCTTCGCCGGCACCTGCGTGCTTGAGCGTATAGGCCAGAGCGCGGGCAATACAGCATCGAACACGGGCTCTTCGGCCGCGATGGCGCAGCTAGCCTGGATCTTAGGCCGCTTTGATTTCATTTCGCAGGAGGTTGGCTTACGTTGGGCTGATGGTGTGGCCGCGACGCTGCGCGGAGACTTCAAGATCCACGATAACATCATGCCAACACAACCTCCGCGAGAAGAGGTCGCCAGGACGCCTGAGCTGCAACGAAGATTGGATGACGGGCGCAAGCCGGCCTGGATAGTAGATATCGAAGAGTCTGGGCGGGGGCCTAGGATCTTGATTGAGGGCGACCGAGACCTGCCTCGAGGGCCTGGCGGGTTGCGGGATGCTGATGATGGGGGTCCGAAGTGGCTCGGTAAGCTGTTGGACGATGATGGCCTGCATAATGGCCTATAGTCGTGATGAAGGCATATCGTGTGGGCCGTGATACGGACAGCTGAGGCTATGTCTACCGACAAGCCCCAGATGGATTGAGTGACGCCGGATTGTCACGATTTCCAGACGATCTAGAAGATTTCAGCAGAAACATACCGATGCGGTTGGGCGTTTATGGAGAACATGGAAAGGTGGCTTGTACATATGATCTCGACCGCACTCTCATTTCTTGCAAGTTGCACTTCCGAACTCGTTGCTTAGAGGCGGGAATCTCGATGACACGTTCTGTAATTACGAAGACTGTAGGCATAAAAGGGTCCCGCTATATTAATACATCCGCATCGCGGATTTCTATAAAACGTTTACACAGAAGCGAAAGGATGCAGCATAAAAAGAACCAAATCAGGCCAACCGTCACAACGCTAGAACGCTACATATAGACAACGTATCTTCCTCATCATTTTTCATCGTATCGCATTACCGGGACTCACACTGCGATCCCTTCCGTTCCCACCCGGACTGCTATCTCTCGTCGCCGCTCTCCCAGGCGCCAGTAGAGGCTCTCCCTCCGGCATCACAACCTCTGGCGCATGGGCGCTATTTCGCTTCGACTGGCCCTGGGCGACGGCCAAGATACCAGCAGCTTCTGCGTTCTGCGGCGCTGGAGATTGTGCTCTTGGCGGCGAGCGTACTGGGTCGTAGAGCCAAGCGACTTCTGGGAAAGGCTGCGATGCGTTTTCTTCGACGGCTTTGAGGCTGCGCTTGCGCTGACGGCGGCGTAGGAAGAAGAAGATTGCGAGGACGATGAGGACGGCGCCTGCGGCTGCGCCGGTTGCGACGCCGGCTATTGTTCCGTTTGCTTGTTGTCTCTGGGGGCTGATGGTCGGTTCGGAGCTCTCGGGGCCGGTTGTTGAGCTTGTAGTTAGGCTTGAGGAAGTTGATGAGGTGCTTTGAGAGGAGGTTTGAGTGGTCGAGGGAATCGGGAGAGTGGCCAGTGTTGTTGGTCGATGTGGCTCGTGAGATTCTGTCGGCCGCGAAATTGGGTGTGAGGTAGGGCGTGATTCAGGCGAGGATGTATGGTCTGTTGGACGATGTGATGTAGGCCGCGTGTGCTCGTCCTGTCGAGTCGTTGGTCGTGCTGCGTAACTCGAAGTCGGTCGTTCGCTTTCCGAAGGTCGTCTTGAACTCTGTGGAACAGGCTCAGACCTCGATGTTGAGATTATGGTAGGTACACTCGTAGGTAATGATGTTGGACGTGTCGTGGGTGTCGATGAGATTGTCTCGCTGGTAGCAAATAATTGTTGCGTAACAACACTGAAGCCAGCTTCGATTGACGAGGCCACATCACTGGGAAGAGCAGCGAGTAATACCGAGAGAGCATTCTGCGTGGCTTCTGCAGACCCTACGGCCGACATTGTTGGAACCGGCCCTTTCGACAAGAGGGTGTCGGGCCTAGATGATGTAGCAAGCTGTTCAAAGGCTAAGAGAAGGTTCGAAGGCCCAGCGGTCGATTGGGTAATGGTGGAAGTAGTTACAGGTAGGAATCGATCAGTGCCGGTAGGCAGGTGGGAGGATAATACACTTGCATGCCGAGAGAGTAGGCCGCTAGATCCTCCAGGCACTAGGTCCAAAGGTCGGGCACCAAATACGGAACATGACTGCGGCTCTACACGCACGCATGGCCGACTTATCGCCAAGGTGATAGCACCACTGGGGCGGGCTGTGTACAAGGCTGACTGTAGTACGGAGGGGGAACGATCGTCCGTGCTTTGGGTCTGCGAGTGCCTCTCAGCTTCAGACGCCACAGTTGCTTGCGATGATATTGCCGACGTCCGACGGGAATCCTCTATTCCGGTAGAAGAAGATATGGCAGTTGAATTCCGTATGTTACCTTGAGATCTATCAGTACCATAATCCAGTTCTATCAGGAACAGCTACATACACTGTATCGCCCGTGCGCTTACGAAATCACTCAAATGGAGTCCCAACAGGAAGATGCACCCGATAATATGCAGCATGTTCAGAGCTATTGCGTAAGCGAGAGGTGCGGCGAAAGGTGACGAAAGCTTGTGCCTGCTGAGTGCGGCGAGCGTGAGATGATAGCCGGACACTGTTATACGATCCGGCGAAGTAAGTACATAGGGGTTAGTGGTTTGCCACCGAGAAAGAAAGAGACCTTGTACTTGACCTTGTCTACCAACACCGTGAGCCTCATGGTGAGAAGGCGGTGCTCGACAGTCATGGTGTTGTATTAATACCTTGACGCGCAGTCGCAGTATAAATGCAGATCTCGCAGATGGACGACATGAGCAGTAGTTCGTGAGAGGCCGACCCGAGTACCAGATACCCACAGTCAGCCTGCAGGAAAGTGTTGCTAGTCGTAAATATAGCACAGTGTACTATTGGGGGCGGCGGCCAAGAGGCGCAGTCCCGGTCCCTTGGATCCTGCGCGTGGGGTGATCTGCCATACAAGACGTGACAAGGAGCTGTGCCTTGCGTGCAGTTTAAATTAAATGCATGTTTATCTTGCGCATAACAATGGCAAAGTAAGGACTTGTTGTCAGGAAGTGCATATGAGTTCGTGCTCATCACTGCTGCTATGGCGACGTCTTCGCTGCTTGGGAGTTTGTCAACAGCACCTCAATGGTATGCAGGCTATCTCGACTCCTGTTAGTTATGATGATAGTATGCCGACCCTGTGAGATAGTAAACCGTCCTGGAATGTATTCCAATGGTCTGCATGAGATGAGTGTTTAAGTACCTTTGTGTTTTGAAAACATGGGTATGTGTACGTACGTATATGTAGACTTATACTTCTCGATGAAAACCAACCCTAGCAACCCCATCATCTCACCTCTGAGCTCGCACAAACATTGAATGTATCTTTACATGTACTGTAATTGTACACATCGTGTGTTCATGTGTTCCTGGAGTTGTACACATAGGTACATGTATACATTGACATCTACCATCAAACAATGTGGCTGTACTGTGCCTATCCGTCTTTGGTGCGTTTTGGGGGTTCAGCAGATGTTTGCATGTTCTTATTTGGACTTCGAGGCGTCCACAAAAGCACAAGAGACAACCTTGTAGGAAAGAACCATGAGATTCCAACTCCTGATCGTCAACAGCACGCCGAGGTACGAACACCTGGTGTGTAAAGAAATACCAGACCGATCGCACTGGACATCAAAACAAGAGACTTTCCAGATGCCAAGGAACGGTCTCTTCAGAGCTTGTCAGCACGTGGAGGAGAAAGGGTAGGCACTCGCCTGCATGCTCCATAAGGGTGCATATTGATCGCGAATGCAGCCCATCGAGTCCATTTCACCATCATCGTTCAATGTAGGCATTGGCCTTATCCGATGGTTGGACAGCACAGCTGAGTCGTAAGTGCCTCATTATTATATGGCATGTGGCACGAGCAGAGGTCGCTAGCAGGGCGAAATGGCCACTTGCTGGCAGGATGTTGTATCCGACCCGCGATGCGAGCTCGAGCCTTGCACATATTTGCCGTCACTGCCGCCTCAACCACTTCCATCCTCGAGCTATCATCATCGGGATGGCGGGTCGTCGAGCATGCTTTCGAGAAAACTCCGCCTTCCACCACTCCAAGTCGCGCATCTCCACCCGGACATTCCCCACCGCCCCATCTTCTCCATCCGGGTGGTGACCAGTGCGCAGTCAACTTCATCCACTCCCCGAAGTTATCGCTCCACCTCATCGTCCGCTATGACGACTGGTCACAAACTCAGTCCACGCGCAAGCAGAACGCCCTCTGATGGCATAGAAACCAAAGGTATTTAAGTCATTCGCATGCATCCCAGAAATCAAGCATCACTGTAGGTTCGAGCCATCTCGTTACTTTCGTGCCTGCATCCCTTCAAGATGCGTTCTATCTCATCAGCTCTTTTGCTGGTTGCGACAACCGCACTAGCTCAGGACGGCGAAGATTTCTCCAACAGAGGCAACTTTGGTGCTCCGGTCCGTTTCTAATACACAAATTCCACTCATCGGGCATACACTGACGCAGATGACAGTTCCCCAATACAACATACCCTGAGTATGTCAACGATAACCCTGTTGTCGCTGCTGGTAGCATCAGCCACCAGGCCAGCCCTCCAAAGTACCCTTCGCCATGGACTAGTGCGACCTCCGACCCTGCCTGGCAGGACGCTTATGCGAAAGCTCGTGACTTTGTGAGCCAGTTGACTCTGGAGGAGAAGGTCAACCTCACCACTGGTACTGGATGGCAGCTCGACCGCTGCGTCGGTCAGACTGGCTCCATCCCACGTCTCGGCTTCCGTGCCATGTGTCTGCAAGACAGCCCACTCGGCATTCGTTTTGCGGATCTCGTTTCTGCTTTCTCATCTGGTGTCAACGTTGCAGCAACCTGGGACCGCGGTCTCGCGTATGCCCAAGGTGCTGCCATGGGCTACGAGCACAGGAACAAGGGTGTCGATTACCAACTGGGCCCAGTCGCCGGACCTCTAGGCCGCACGCCTGAGGGCGGAAGAAACTGGGAGGGCTACTCTCCAGACCCAGTTCTCACTGCTGCAATGTTCTCGCATACCATCAAGGGCATCCAAAGCCAAAATGTCATGACGAACCTCAAGCACTTCATTGGTAACGAGCAGGAACACTTCCGTCAAATGCCCGAGGCAAACGGCTTTGGGTACAACATCTCAGAGCCTGCCTCTGCTAACCTTGACGATGTGACTATGCACGAGCTCTACCTCTGGCCCTTTGCTGAGGGCATTCGCGCTGGTGCTGCTTCAGTCATGTGCTCTTACAACCAGATCAACGGCTCACAGGCATGCCAGAACTCCTACACTCTCAACCACCTGCTCAAGGGTGAGCTCGGATTCCCCGGACCTGTGATCTCGGATTGGCTTGCAACCCACTCTGGTGTGTCAAGTGTCCTTGCAGGTCTCGATATGACCATGCCTGGTGACTCTGACGCTTACAACAACGGTTACACTTACTTTGGCTCCAACCTCACTGTCGCTGTCCTCAACGGTACTGTTCCCGCGTGGAGGCTCGACGACATGGCGATGCGTATCATGGCTGGCTACTACAAAGTGGACGTTGAAGCAGAGGGAAGAAAGGAGACAAACTTCCACAGCTGGACAAAAGATTCTTACGACTATGAGCATTGGTATGTTGGCAAGGGCTGGACTGAAGTCAATGAGCATGTCAATGTCCGTGCAGACCATGGTGCTCTCATCCGTCACATCGGAGCTCGTAGCACCGTGCTTCTCAAGAACGTCAACAAGACCCTTCCTCTCTCTGGCAAGGAGCCTCTGACCACTGTCTTCGGCGAAGATGCAGGCCCCAACCCTCGCGGTCCTAACGGCTGCGAGAACCGCGGCTGTGACGACGGTACTCTTGCCATGGGCTGGGGAAGTGGAACCGCTGAGTTCCCTTACCTGGTGACACCCGACACTGCGATCCAGAACACCGTGCTCGAGAATGGCGGATCCTACGAGAGCAGCTTCGACAACTACGACCTGGACACTATCGGTGCTCTTGCCAGACGCTCCAACGTATCTATCGTCTTCGCCAACAGCCACGCTGGTGAGACATTTATTCAAATTGATGGCAACTTGGGAGACCGCAACAACCTCACTTTCTGGCAGGGTGCCGACGATGTCATTGCCACTGTTGCCGGTAACTGCAGCAACACTGTCTTGGTTGTCCACTCTGTCGGTCCGGTCCTTCTTGAGGAGCACAAGAACAACCCCAACATCACTGCTATTCTTTGGGCTGGTTTGCCCGGCCAAGAAAGTGGCAACGCCATTGCTGACGTTCTGTTCGGTCGTGTGAACCCCGGAGCCAAGCTTCCCTGGACCATCGGCAAGAACAGGAAAGACTACGGAACTGACATCCTCTACAACGACAACGACGATGCTGGAATTCCTCAGCTCAACTTCCAAGAGGGTAACATCATCGACTACCGTGCTTTTGATCTCCACAACAAGACTCCCACCTACGAGTTCGGATTTGGTCTGTCTTACACCACTTTCGCATACTCTGACCTCGAGATCGAGAACCTGAACGCATCTGCCTACGTTCCAAACACTGGCTACACCGCACCGGCGCCCACTTTCGGCAACTTCAGCAAGGATCCTGCCGACCACACCTTCCCCTCCAACTTCACCCGCATCCCTCTGTACCACTACTCCTGGTTGAACTCCACCAACTTGGCCAACGCTTCTGGTGACCCGAACTACGGCTCCACCGACTTCATCCCCGAGAACGCACTGAACGGCTCCGCCCAGCCTGTGCACAAAGCCGGCGGCGCTCCCGGTGGCAACCCCAGCCTGTACGACGTTCTCTTCCGCGTCTACGCCACCATCAAGAACACCGGCTCCATCGTCGGCGAGGAAGTTCCCCAGCTCTACCTCTCTCGCGGCGGCCCCTACGACCCCGTCAAGGAGCTCCGTGGTTTCGAGAGAATCTCCATCGCGCCGAACGCCACCGTCAGAGTCAGCTTCGACATTACCCGCAAGGATATTGCCAGCTGGAACACTGTTGAGCAGGATTGGATCGTGCAGAACACTACCAAGAATGTCTGGGTCGGCAGCTCGAGCAGGAACTTGCCTCTTAGCGGTGTGCTTGCTTGAAAAGTTTTGACGGGGATGGATGATTGATAGATACTTATGGCTCTGATGGTAAAGTAATACTACACGATAGACATAGACGATATATATAGTACGGTTGTATAATAATGTGTACAACTCATGCATCTTTACTTTTCTTGTGCGCTGGTACTGTAGGCCATCGCCACTTGCCTTTTCAGTAGATATAGGAGTTATAAGCATCTTGATGAAAGATGTGACATGATTGTGTCGCTCTGCGATGGTCGTTTTCGCCTTTCGCCGCCGTCGTCGTCGTCGCCACCGTGGACAGGTGCATGTTTTGTGTGTTGATGCCAGAAGGTGAACGTGCTAGTATCGTCGACTATAGAGATTTGACGACATTAGTTGACATTGAGATAATGATGCTAATGCTTGTTGATTGCAGGGGCTAACTCTGCTAGTATCATTAATCATATGAAGTGAACAATCTTGCTCATCGCTGAGACTCCGCATACGAACTCGTGCGCAACTGCTATAGACTGCTTTGTACAACAACCCCCGCTTCAAAGTCCTTGCCCATGTGAATGTCCCGGTCTCGGAAGGAGGAAAAAGGAAAAAGAAAAAGAGAAAAAATCGCTCGCAGTGATGTATCTCTAAAAAGTCCAATCTCAACTTCGCTCAAGGACCTCGATCTCGTCGCCAACACTGATAAGTCCATGCTCGAACAACGGGATCACCTGCATGCCCAAGAATGCAGCTTTCGGCTGCTTCTCGTCCAACTTGCGGGTCCTCATCAACGTCTTGTACGGCTCGGACTTGTCTTTGACGCCCGTGTCTGGGCCGACGTTCGGCAGGGTGCAACGAGATGTGCCGCAGCCGAACATGTACTCTGCCCTTCCGGGGCCCGAGTCATCATCGTCGTCCTCAGTGCTGTGAGCCGATCGTCCGCGAGCAAGATCAAGACGAGGTTGGATACAGCGGCCGAAGGATGCGCGCTTCCAGTTGTCTTCGTCGAAAGCTGGAGGGCCCTCGATGTAGATGTTGGCGCGGAAGCGGCGGGCGTCCAGGCAGCCTTTCAGGGTGGCGTCGTCGGGGAGATTTGCATCTAGAGCACGCACGCTCGCCACGTTGAGGACATGCAAGGGATAGCTGTCTGCGAAGCCGATGCGGAATCTGCCGTCGGCCAGGTGCTCGGGGAGGTTGCGAGTAACGTGGCGAAGTTGCCTGTCGTCTTGCCTGAAGAGAGCGAGGGGCTTGTTGACTCCCAAGAATTTCTTCAACTTGTCCTGTGAAGCCTGGTCGATCTCGTTGGTCACGTTGGTTGCTTGCGGGTAGTCCTTCCAGACCTTGATGTCATGCGTTGTGTAGAGCTTGGCTTCTGCGCGCTCCGGAGTTGGCTTGAGAGGAATGCGAATAGTCACTTTCTCGGTGCGAAGTCCAAAGGGGTTGAAGCTGGGCTCGTGTGAGAAGGTGATCACCAAACATCCTCCGTTGGATCGCCAGTCTTCTGCGATGAAAGGGATCGATAGCTTGCGGCGTCTCTCGGCGTCAATGCCCGCCGACTCCAAGGTGACTGTACCTTTGCGGCTTCTGCTACGGCCGCGGTCACCCTTGGATGTGTCGTCGGACACCTGCCTCACGTGGCCCTTGGGACTCTGCGTGCGTAGATCTGGCACCCAAAGCTCAGTCTCGAGCATTACCAGTCTTGGGACTTCTCGTGCGGTGATAAATCGCCACTCGTCCTCCGCGTCTTGCTTGGAATGCAATTGGGCGAACGTGAACATGCGATCGTACTTCAGACCAGTGTTCTTCACTTCAGATGCAGGAAGCTGAACTCCACGGCATGATTTGATGGGATATGCGAAGAGAGCTTTGATCCTGGCAGTTTTGCTGCTGGTTGCCGGTCCTGGGGTGAATTGATCTTTCAGGTTACTCTGGCCTGCGGCAAGGCCAAAGCGACGACATCCAGATATTTGTGAAGCTTTTGCGCTTGAGCCGGAGGAAGATCTGTCGTTGTACACAGCATAGCAGATTGGCGCGACAACTAGCAGCAGCGTCACCAGAATGGCAGGTGCTGAAAGGTAGTCGACATAATGCTTGAAGAATGCTGATGCAAGAGACATTTTGAGTAACAATGCTTTGAGCCTTGCTCGCTAGCAATTTAAATAGGAATAGTCGAGTTTCAAGTCCGAGTCCGAGTCCAAGTTCGAGTTCGGGTTGAGTGTCCTATCAGAGTGTGGGTACCGAGTCTCAAGATGAGTGGTAGAAGAAGTCGCAAAGACCCAACAGGCCGAGTTCCATGGACCGAAAGAGTTGACGGATCCGGCGACCAAGGATCTCTAGACAAAGGACAAAGGACAAAGGCGAATGTCTATATCGATATGAGGCCAATGCCTCGGAAGAATGGCGAGGCAGTGTCGCCCAGATAGGATCTATTGAGTATTGCTGTAGCTTGTAAGGTGTGTCGGCTAATGATAGCGAAGTGTGTAGTGTGGGATGATAATATATGTGTCGGGATAAGTTGGTGGTGGCAGGTGTGCGTTGATGGGTGGAGCACAACGCCTTTTGCGGGGCTCAGCCCGAGTCGAGTTGCGCAAAGAGTCGCAAGCGGCGCGCGTAAATTCGACAGCAATGAAGGCGCGTGCAAGACCAGCTTGACCTTCTTGCGCGTGACAGCAATTGTAAGAGGCGCAAGCACGTGAGGAGAAGATCGCTTCGGACGACATATGTGATTGTCCACATCCCAGGGCAGCTATGGCTGTCCCGCCCGAAGTCACCGTCAACTCCTCTGCTCCGCCCTCCTCGAATGCTGCCAATAAACTTCCAGCCTCATCTCGTAAGTGATGTCCATCTTCGGATGACATATACTGTCCTTTTCGGCTTGGTATACGACTTTGAAAAGCCTCTGGGTGGCCATTGACTAACATGCAATAGATCGCCTTCCAACCGTCTCAGCATCTGAAGCATTTCGCGATCTTTCCGATGACGACCATCCACCAAGCAATGCATACACAGAAATCGATGTGCTCGATGACGCTCTTTGGGGTGGTTTCGAGTGCGGTAAAGTGACGGAGCTCTGGGGCCCGCCTGGTGCTGGAAAGACAGCTATAGCGTACGCTTTAGTAAAAACTATACCTCCTGGTCTTTTGTTCTAACAAGGTTATAGTCTAAAAGCGGCCGCATCTGTCCTCAAAAAGAAGTCGGATGTCGTCTGGATAGGTTTGTGTACGAAGCATCTCTCATATCGACACATCGAGCTAATTCGCCACCCTATCTAGACACCTCCCACGCCGTCTCAATCCACCGCGTGCTCAACACTCTACCAGAAGCTCATGTCTCCTCATTCCACCAAAGCACGAAACACACTCTGCCTCATCTCCTCGCTCTGCTTCTGCATCCTCCTACCAATTTTCCACCACCTGAGACTCGGCTCCTAGTCCTCACGAACCTACACACTCTTCTCGAAACCTCCAATCCCCGGAACGCCTCCTTTTCGCCAGCCACGAAATCCGACATTCAGAAGTGGGCAGCCAGTCGGCGTTACGCGCTGCTCGGCTCCATAGTGTCTGCTCTCAACCGGCTAGCCGTGAGCCACAATATTGCAGTGCTTGTGACTACAGGATGTGCAACGCGAATGCGCTCTGAATTCGGAGCACCAGGTGCACCGCTGGGACTTGTTCCAGGTGTGGGCGGCAGCGAGTGGGAGAGTGGTATCTGGGCGAGAGCTGCTGTCTTGAGAGATTTCGGAGGTAGATTTGTTGGTGTGAGCAAAGCTAGAGGTGCTGCTGTTGCTGCTGGCGCTGCTGGACTGGGAACTGTTGTTAGTTTCGCGATTGGCGAGGGAGGCGTGTTGATGGCGGATGTGAGAGCACAGCAGGAGCATGCTGCGAACGAGAATGCAAGGAAAGCCATGACTCTCAGTCCTGTCAGAGGGCGCAAGCGAGCTCTGGAAGAAATTGCTGACTCGGACGACGACGAGGAAGCAGACGAGTATGGAGGATGGGCAGGGCTTGAAGAAGATGCTCTGGCTGGAGTGGAAGGTGTCGGAGATGATGCCGCTGATGCTGGTACTGATAACAACACAACCTCAACCAACGCCGCGCCTGCTACGATCATAATAGATTGAGGTAAATTGATCAGTCTTATATACAGAATCCCAAATCTATCAAACACCGAAATCCAACTTCCAACGCCAATCGAATCATCGCAACCACAGTCAAACCTCACACTGACAACAAGGCGCAGTGTCACACTGCTCACTACACATCGCATCGTCAGCCAAAACCCTCTAGCAAAGGAGTCACACCGCCAAAAGAAAGAAACTCACCACACCTCCCCAAACCCCTCACAAGCATACCAAACCCTACAACTCGCACACGCCGTCCGATCGCAGCCCTCCTCCCGCTGCGCCGCATACCACGTCTGCACCGCTTCCGGGACAGCAGTCGTCTCGTCCGCAGTGTAACGCGTGAGAGTCGCGGTGATGGTGCTGTAGAGGACGTAGCTGGTGACTGTGGTGTGGAGAGTGGTTGTTTGGGTTGAATCTCCTCCAAGCGGTTCTTGCTGCTGCATGGGGAACTGTTGCAGGGGTTGTTGGTTGAGGATGTGGATGGTTGGTGGTTTGGGCATGACGCGGGCTGATGCGCATGTTGTTGGTGAGAAGGTGAGGGAGAGGAGGAGGGTGGTGAGGAGGGTGAGCATGGTTGGTAGGGCTGCTTGCTTGTGGTTGTCGTTCGTTCGGTGATACTCGTTGGGTGGTTTCGATGGAGGTTTCACAAGAACGAGAGAACCAGATGTGCACAAGTCGTGTGTAGAGGTTTGCGTGACTCGAAAGAGATACATACATACAACAAAAACACAAACTTCCTCAGGAACCAGTTCACTCTTAACCAATCTCCCAACACTCCCCTCTCCGTCCATCACAGCGTCCCAAATCTCGCGAACTCACCTAAACGCTGCTTTGCCACACCTTTGCATGAACCACCCACCTTGTGTCCTAGTAGCTTCTTCACCCAATTTAAGCAACACACAACCATTGACCCGGCTCTGCAAAACGCACAGTATTGCCGCCGGAAGACGCGCTAGGGCAATGTGCCGTGTTGGTGGCGCGTGGGAGCCGAGGAGTTTAGTGTTCTAGTGTAGGCGCTTACAGACATGGAGAGGGCTTGAGATTGATGAATGGGACAGCGAATCAGAGAATTGGATCTTTGCTGATGGGCTGCCAATGAGAATATGGTATTCATGAGTTAGGGCATGTTGGAATTATGACGTGAGTTGAGATATGCGCGCTGCGAACAGGAGCGACAGTGTTAAGAGCAAATCAAGCAAAATCAAAACCACGCAGCACCAATGAAATGCAATCAAAGTAAAATGAAGAGAGGAGGCAGAAAGCCCGCAACCCATGAATCGAATCGAAACAGAAACGAACTATCGAGCTATAGTAAACAATAGAGAGTATCACATATTTCCAGTAAGACGCCCGCTGATCATAAATCTCATTCCCAATCGCCAATCTTCTCTCAAATCGACCACCGCCTCATGCAAGGTTAATGTTTCTTTACTTGCCGCCGTAGGCACGGTCAATCTCCTTCTGGTACTTCTCCAAGATGCCCTTGCGGTTGAGCTTCTGGGCAGAGGTCACGAGACCGTTCTGCGGTGTCCACTCCTCGTCCGCGAGCACCACGCCCTCGATCAACTCAATGCCGTTCAGGCCGCCCTTCTTGCCAGAGTTGTGCATCTCCTTGAGCACAAGACTGTTGAGCTTCTTGTCGTGACACAGCTCCTCAAGAGCAGATCCAGAAACGCCGTTGCTGTTGGCCAACTCCTTGAGCGCAGGCTCGTTGGGGACGACAATAGCAATGGGCTTGTTCTTGTCCTGCGCGGCGTAGACGCAGATGTTGCCAACGACCGGGCATGAGCGGTAGACGGACTCCAGCTTCTCGAGCGCGATGTACTCACCGTTGAGTGTCTTGACCAGGTTCTTCTTGCGATCAATGATGCGGAGGTTGCCTTGAGAGTCGAACTCGCCGATATCACCAGTCAGGAACCAGCCGTCAACAAATGACTCCTTGGTCTCCTTCTCGAGGTCCAGGTAGCCGCTGGCAACAGAGTCGCCGCGGATCCAGATCTCACCTTGCGGCGGCTTGTTGGTGGAGAAGTAGCCGGCATCAGCGAAGTCGACAAGCTTGACTTCGATGCAGCCAGGAAGCTCACCAAGTGCATTGTCAGTCCAGGCAAGCGGGTCCTGGAGCGCACCCATGGCGGAGGTCTCGGTCAAACCGTAGCCACCAATCATGGGAGCAATGCACATGGAGATAAAGCGCTGAGTATCCTTGGCAATGGGACCACCGCCGTTCAAGCAAATACGGAGCTTGCCACCAGTTGCTTCCTGAATCTTCTTGAAAACGACTGTGTCGACAACGCTGGTGCCGAGGCCAGCGAAAGGCAGGTAACTGGCATTGTTCATCATGAAGCTCTTGGCGCTCATGGCGCCCCAGAACATGTTCTTCACAACTGGGTTCATCTTGCCAACCTTGCTCATGATACCCTTCTTGACAGTTTCCCACACGGCGGGCACGCCGACCAGGACAGTAGGCTTGAATTCTGCGATATCACCGCGGCACTTGCGGACCGAGTTGTCGGAAATGGTCTTCGGGTGGCCGTAACCCATGGTACCACCCCACCAGATGCAAGCAGTCTCGAAAACGAACTCGAGAATGTGTGCAAGCGGGAGGTATGCGAGCAGTCCATCGCCGGGTCCAAGGTAAGGACCAACGATGACGTCAACCCCGGCAATAGCAGCGACGACGTTCTTGTGGGTAAGAAGCACACCCTTGGGTGTACCAGTGGAACCAGATGTGAACATGATGCAGCAGAGGTCTTCGGGCTTGGGAGCGACAACAGGAACTGGGTTCTCCTCGCCCTTCTTGACGAGCTCGCTGAAGCTCAGAATGGTGAGGTGTGGGTGTGCCTCCTGAAGCTTCTGCACGTTGGCCTTGATGTCCTCGGGTGCCATCTTGGAAGAGGGCGCCTCGTCGTCGTTGTAGATGACATTCTTGATGTCTTTTGCCTCCTTGAGCGGGTTGATGAGCCTGGTGAGGAGGTGAGGGTCAAGGAACATGGCCTTGGCGTGAGTTGCAAGCAGGGAGTGCTTCAAGCCCTCCTCACCGAGTGTGTCGTATGCGGTGACGATGGGCATGCTCTGACTGGAAGCACCGTGGGCGGATGCGAGCCAGTAGGGGTGTGTGGCGGCGTAGAGGTGCACGCGGTCGCCGGCCTCCATGCCCAGGGCGCGGAAACCGCAACCGATGTTGCGAGCGGTGGCCTCGTGCTCGCTGAAGGAGTTGAACTCGTAGGGAGACAGCTCGTAGTACTGCCACTTCTTCTCAACCTCCTGCTCCTTGCCGTCGACGTTCTTCTTGATCATCTTGGTCTCCTCGTGCATCTGCACCAGCTTACGCTTTCCGGTGGCCTTCGCATTGCCGAACTTCTTGCTGGAGGAGGTGACGATGTCCCAGATGGTGTTGACACCGGGCGCCGGGGTGGACACCAGGCCATCTTTGGTGCGGTGGTTGCGCCTGGGGATGGTCTCGCCGTCCTTCTTCTGGGCGCCGGGCACCTCGACGGTGAAGGGCGCCTTCTTCACGCACTTGGGCTGTGGGGTGAGAGTCTTGTAGTCCGTCATGTTGGGCGAGCTTGACGAATGCTTCGGATGGGGGAAGGAGTCGAAAGACATGCAAGTACGAGAGCGGCGAGCAGGGTTAGGCGACGGCGACGGCGACGGTTGAGGGTGAGCGTTGGCTGGGCGTGCTAGGCTGGCATCTGCGTTTGAGGCTTGCTGCTGCGGGTTGGAGCTCTGACGCGCTTTCACACCAAGTCCTGCGTCACTGCTCTGCTTGCTGCCGCTGCCGCTGCCGCTGCCACCACCTCCACCACCTCCACCATCGCTCTCGCTCTCGCTCTGCCTGCTCCACTCGCGGCCCGGGTCATTGCCGGTTGGTCCAGAAGAGGCTGGCATCCTATCGCGTTGTCTCGTTGGGAGGAGGTATAGACTGGGCAAACCATATAACAACAACCACACTTCTTCACCGACTCTGTGTCTGCGCGCGCTGTCCGGGCGGTCCACTATATACTAACCAGCGTGGTATATGCGCTGGTACAGCCGAGGACACACAAAGCACTGAATTGTCACATGCTAGCCCACCAAGACAACAACTCATTTCGCTTGTTGCCAATACCGCGACTTCGACAGACCCACCAACTCTATCCTCGTCACACGACATTAAGGTGCACCTTCATATTTTATACTTTGCATGGCAGCCTCCTCACGAACATGCCACAGCAGAAATAGGCTCGATGCGGCAGTGTTTTCTGTGGGGTAGTCTAGGCATGTGGAGGCCAAGGTACGAAAGAATGTATCAACGAGTTTGTGATTTCAAAGACCCGGAATCAACGGAAGGCGTACTCGCAGACAAGCCGTTAAACAATTCCTTAGATGAGTTTCAGCCATTAGTGTGCTAGAACCATCAGACCCACATACTGGAAACCCTCCGGAGGACAATAATCACGCTACCCGCCGAGAGATCGCTTGAAGAACTCATGGCAATTCATTAATACATCGGACATGTTTCCTACACATCCACGCTATGCGTGTATATCTACACCCAGCGCTCTCACTGGCGCAATCCCCGCGTGTTCAGCGCCACGGGGCGTGGCAGTGCGCATGCGGTCTTGTCGTCCAAGAAACTAGCTCGCGAAGCGGAAGTCCAGCCTCTTGTTGCCCTCGTCCTTGGTATTGGCGACATAGTCGCTCTTCTCCTCCTCGCTCATAGCCGACCACTTCGCCTCCTTCTGCTTGTTCCGCCACGTGTAGTAGACTTTTGCGCCCACGAACAGCACGATCGCCAGGACGTCGATGCCGATGAGGGTTTCGTTGCCGCGGTGGTATAGAGGTTTGTCGTCTGCGCGGTAGATGTTCGAGGAGATAATCGTGCCGGCTTGTACGCACATATTATAAAATGCCGCTGAGACGGAGCGCGTGCGGACGGAACCGGAGTTGCGTGAGCAGAGCGACACGTTGATCGGGTGCGTGTATGGGGTGCTCAGCAGGACGGTGAGCAGGGCGAAGGTTGCCCATGCGCTGCTTACTTGCCCTGCGCCTGGCCACCATCGGAGTGCAATCAGACATGGGAGTAGCCAGATGTTCTGGGTCGATGCCACGAGCATGCGCTGTCCGATGAACTCGCTGAACCATGTCGCCGCAAAGAGTGTGAAACAGCTGATGAACTGATTGGGGATGGAGAGCAGGTTGGCCTCGAATTGGTCATATCCGAGCGATCGTAGGGTCAGGGTGATGTATTGATCTGGCGTGGATTGGGGAACCATGAAGACGATGCCGATGAGGTAGATCTGATTGTATGTTAGCGATTGCCCACTCTCCGCGATCCACGGCCACACTCACAGGCCAGAGGTCGTAATCCGAAACAGCATCCCACAAATTCCTGAGAGAAAGACCAGTTCTGTTGTTCATATCACCCTTCGAAGGGTCATCGCGAAGCACGCGGTTCACGACAATGCCGACTTCGCGGTCCGTGAACCAACCCTTGGGCCTAAACCAAGTCTTGGTCTGTGTCGCTGATGCCGGCATGAGGAAGAAGGAGGCGATACCAATGGCGATGGTAATGATGCCCTCGATCAGGAACAACCAGCGCCATCCAGCCATGTTGTGGATGCCGCGCATGTGCAGTAGGCCGTATGCCATGACCGAGGTGACGACCATGGTCAGGTAGCGGGATATCCAGAACCAACTCAGCCTCAAGCTCAACTCGCTGCTCGTGTAGAAGTAACTCAGCCATAGGATAAGATCGGGGACTGTGACTTCGATTAGCTCCGCGCGCCATTGTAATGCAGGTTGATGGTATTACTGAATCCGCCCTCCAGGGCGCCTAGCAATGCGCGGGTTGCGAAGAAAGATCCTCTACCGGTCATGCCTGCTTGAGCGGCAGCTACGACCGACCACAGTGTCACTAGGATATGTCAATAACGGTTCGATAAGAGGCAGCGCCACGAGTTATCTCATTGTTGACGCACCCTGCATTGGAATCCATCTGTCTGGGCCCAGCTTCTTTGAGATCAATTGAGATGGCAATTCTGCAGCCAAGAAAGATAGGTAGAAGATGGTGTTTCCTACACATTGTCAGTAACAGCCTCTTACACTTCACTTCAGGCTTACACCCGTATGCTCACCCGTGTTGTAATCATTCGTCGTCAACCCCAGGTCATCGAGGAGATTATCCGCGATAGCTTGCTTGAGGTTGCCTCGGTCGACGTTCAACGCAAAGAACATAATGCATGCCCAAAACGCCACGTGAAGGTCCAGTTTGCGCTTCAGCTTCTTCTCTTCTTCTTGTGTCCATTGCAAGTCCGGATCGAAAGCCTCGCGGCACTCGTATCCGGCTTCATTGTAGATTTGGCGATATGTCTCCGCGACGACCGGGTCGAGGAAAGGGTTGGCTTTCAGTTCTGCTTCTGAAGCAGGCAGGCTGTCGGCAGAGAGTTTGGATGAAGAGTCGACGAAGCCGGGCTTTTGGGTGGTATCGAGGCTTTTCTTGCCGTCCGCCGTGAGGGCCACAGGAAGAGGGTCCGCGGGTACAGACATTTTGGTTTAAGGTTAGGCAGGACAGCTATCAACGAAAGACAAGCCAACACAAAACAAGCCGACCCAAGACCAAGCCACAAGAGTATATAAGAGCCCCAAGATATCTGGTGGAACCCCTCCTCTCGCGGGGACCATGAGGCGAAAAAAATTATTCTGGCTAAGGTGTATGCCGTCAGGGCGCAGGAAGGATGGAGCATCCCAACCGGTCCATGCATGGCAGATCCCAGTCCTATAGGGTGGCCTAGCTGAGTTGAAGAGAATAGAATAGTAGTATGCCTAAGAAGTGCCGCTGAAACCAGCACGCCATCGTCAATGTGAGGCTGTGAGTGGGCCAGGTGGTAGGGGATAAGTGAGGCCGACGGCGACTCTCATTGCACCAAGATATGCTGCCGCATAAGCGTAGGCTCAAGCTCGATGGCAACATCGACCGAGTGGGGGTTGTAGTGGTTGATCCCGGGTGAAGCTCAGGCATATGAGATGTCGTGATTGCAGCAATTGGAGATGGGCGGATGGCGTGCTCGCCATGGGCTTCGCGGAACCTCGAAACGGTGTCGACGAGAACTTGACAACAATGTAGGCAATTCTGATCGGTAGATCTTGTGGTTTGGTGAAACTATATCGTGGGTCTCTGCGATTGTAACGAAAGTATTATCCTGGCTGTTAGATGTTTCTTATGCAGTGTCTTGATTGTGTTGTTCTTGCAGCGCGCATACGCCGCAGCTGATCACGCCTTCGCGCACAGCTCGTAGGCAGGAGACTAGCTGTATACTCACAGATCAGAACGCAGCAATTCTAATTGATTATACTCAATTGAGCATTGTGCATGCCTATAGCCAAACACGTGGAATCAGACGAGAGGTAGCTCCTCGCGTGGCTGGCACGTGGTAAAAACGTGGCCATTGAGCTGAGATGCATTTCGTCTCATATAGACGAGATCAGGCAGCCTTAAGCCTCATGAGGCCGAGGAGGAATGTCTTGTGGTTCCGGAATGTTTACCGTCGAGTCGATATTCCTTAGTCTTGCTTCGCCAGAGGTCACGTTGACGGAAGGTGAGAGATTTCGTAGCCTTCATCGTTCATTTCTCAAATTCATCAAACTTGTTTTAGGGTTGGGGCTTTGGGGTTCGTGCTGGTGCTCGTCGGCGGCAACAACCACATACAGCACCTCATATCCGGGTCACTTTGGTCCTAAATTTCAAGTTCCAGTAATCTATAACTGAAAGTAGTCATATCAGTTGTATGGCCATGCGTTTTGACGTTTCGCGAGTGTTATGGAAACCATTTCGAGTTTGCGTTCGCACACAGCCTGTAAAAAAACCAAATCTGCTCGTCCCAAGCGCAGACAAAAGTCGAATACAAACTACTTCGTACCTTCTATGGACCGCAACAGCTAACGGCAAAAGCGCTGTCTACTATTCCATCTTGCATCAAGCTCGGCGACTTGATGAGATCTAAGCATGAGCAATCTGCGCCTGCCAACTGTGACTTCGCATTGCCTCAACACGACTGTGCTGTACAGTATACATGCAGCTCACGTGGCGCCTGACCAGTCGGTACACTACCTTGCATTAGAACCACGATATAGCCAAATCCAGCCGAAACGGGAAACGTGTGAGATCATCAGGCACACCTGACCATGCAAGTGTGAGACTAGCCGTCTGGGCGCCACAACAACCAGGAAACTCAGCAGTGAGGGGAACCGACAAAGTAGCTTTTCCTCGAATCGAAACATCCACAGTTGCTGGAGTCTTTCGAAGAAAGATGGTCGCCACCATGTCGCAAAGGCTGAAGATCTGTTGTGCTGGCGTTGTTATTGTTGCTGCACTCCCTTTTGCACTTGCCGCGGATCAAGTTCCCCTCATTCACATCCAAGCTCCCGAGACTGTAACGACCACGGCATTGCCTTTCCCGTCAACACCCGCCGACCACTGGACGCCTCCGGACCGTCCGGACCCGTATGTCTGCGAGTACCTTGGGGAGAACGATTGCTGGCAGCCCTCGCTCCCGGGTGGCGGAGCGCCATACTCGCACGACGGCGACTGGCCGAAGCGAAGCAAGACTTGCGTCGTGAAAGCTGGAGGCGACCCTGATGGCGATGATGCTCCAGCCATTCTCGCAGCTTTTGATGAGTGCAAGTCCGATGGCCACATTGTGTTCGAGAATACGACTTACTATGTTGGGACCGTGATGAACACGACTGGTTTGCAAGGTGTGGACATCGAGGTGAACGGGACTTTACTGTGGAGTGATGATATCGAATACTGGCTCGGAGCCTCTTTGCCTATTGGTTTCCAGAATCAGACATCGGCATGGTTCCTCGGTGGCGACGACGTCCATTTCTATGGACATGGCGCGGGAACTCTCGATGGCAACGGTCAGGTTTGGTACGATTGTAGGTGATGATACTTTCCAGAGAAACAAGGAGGTCAATTAACTTCAGACGCCAGGGAACCAGGGAAGGTCGAACATGCACGGTAGACCTCACGCCATCACAATATCCGATACGACAGAGTCTGTTATCGAAGGGCTTCGCTTCGTCCAGTCTCAGATGTGGACAATGACCGTAGCCAGGTCAGAGCGCGTGCTTCTCCAAGACATTTACGTGAATAGCACTTCTGGGCCTGGCAGGGATTTCCGAAGTATCGTCAACACGGACGGAGTAGATGTGTGTTCCTGCATTGCCAGTCCCGATCACGACGTACCCTTACTGATGTCAGGGTGCAGACAGTATACGCCAACAATATCACGTTCCTACGCTGGATCGTCAGCAATGGAGACGACTCGATAAGCATGAAGCAAAACTCGACAAATATCTACATTGCGAACTGCACGTTCTACAAGGGGTTGAGTTTTGCTATGGGGTCGATCGGACAGTACCCTGGGCAGATCAACGTGATTGAGAATGTCACCGCCGAGAACATCATCCTATACGACACGATTTGGGGAGGTCGTATCAAGACTGTGCGTATGTCTAGGCCTTCGCTCTCGCTTGCTGACTAACAAACGTAATAGTGGACTGGAGTCAACACCGGCTACCCGCCAAATGGTGGAGGTATGTGCTTGTATCACGTGCGAGAATTCTAGATCTCGTTAAGATCTAACGCAGTAATAGGTGGTGGCTATGGCTACGCACGGAACATCACGTTCCGTGACTTCGAGATGCACAACGTGGAGCAAGCATGGGGCATCACGCAGTGCACGTCTTACAACGGCGTTCCAGGCGGCTGTGACACTTCCAGATTCAAGATCAGTGACATGCATTGGGGCGACGCTCGTGGTACACTGCGTGGCGACAGGGTTGCCACGCTAGACTGCAGCGGCGAGGCGCCCTGCGAGGGCATCGAGTTATTTGACAACGACCTGACTGTTGCGGGCGACGGGCGAGATGCCAAGGTGTACCTGTGTGACAATGTCGACGGTGAGATTGGGTTCGGATGCACTGAACCGTGCAACGGACGCTGTCCATCCTGAGGGCAAGGGCAAGAATGGGTAGGCACAGTCGCCTGTGCGTGTGCAGCTGTCAAAGGTAGTACGTACCTGTCACGGTGCCTCTCGCGCGCCTCGATACCACGGTACGCCGACATGCATCGTCTTCGCTTGTTGCTGCACGTGGGCTCACCGTGCGCCTCGGCTCGGTGCTGAGACGAGCTCGAGAAAGCGAGCAATCAAGAGCGCAGATACCTGTAATAATGCATTATGCAATCCAGCCGTACGCTGGGCTGACATGAGATGCTCCCAAAATATTGGTCCAGCCCGGCACAGCGTTAATTCTCCGATAATCGTCGCCAGGAATGGATGCAAGGCACTGCAGGGCAGCAGCCAAATACGGCGCTCAGCAGGCCAAGAGCCCACAGCCCGGCGGCGGTGGTGAGAGAGGGAGAGGGTGAGACTACGAGAGGCACGCGCGAGAGCCAGTGAAAGGGCGGCAAGCGGGGGAGAGGGGAGTCGAAGTCCGTGATCGTCGCCCAAAGCAGCAAGGGCGCTCGCTTGGCCAGAATTGCTTGTTGGCCAAAGGTCCTCAACCGTACGTAGATCTCTCCCGTCCGCCTGCGCTCACTCTCCCCGTATCACACCTCTGTTGTGCACTCTTCATCGTCTGCTGCCGCCGCCGCTGCAACACGCACTTGCATACGGCCATGCTGCACAGATGCTGCGAACATCCGCTGCGTTGAGTGCACAATGAAATTGTCCGACGCCAGCCCTGCAGCCACCAATATGCGTCTCTGGCGCGCCTTGGCCTGGCTCTTGGGATCAGCATCGTCGGCCTGCCCAGCCTGCCTTGCTTATACCAAGAACCGCCACGCCTGCAAAGGTAAGGCTTTTTGCTACCACTAGAGTCTTGGAAGCTGCTATTAGCGGACGCTACGGTGAGTCTCTGGCAAGACGTCAGACCTGAGCAGCAAGGTTTCGGCTCACAGCAGACTACCGCTGCTCTTTTTGAGGTGATTCCAAGGCGGCCCCATGCGATCACCGACTTGGTATCAGCATACCGATGGTCCATAGCCTCTTGGCCAAGATATGCGATGCGATGCTGTGATCCTCCTGCCAGCATGGGCCCTACATGCCAGCTGCATATGCCTCATGGGCCTTTGGGCTGTGGACAACGAGGAGGTATATCAACCCAGGTATCATCCACATGTTCCTCGACTTCCTACACCATCACACAACAATCGCTCCTACAATCCAAAGCATTTCCTTGGTTCCAAGAATCTCAAAGTTTAACATTCGCTCTTAAATAACCAACACTCAACAACAACAACCAACCAATCACTCGACTTTACAACCGTCAACATGCGCACCGCAGCCATCTTCGCTTTCGCCTCGGCCATGGTCTCCACCGTGCTTGCCGCACCCGCTCCTGTTGCAGCTGCTGTCGCTGCTCCAGGTGATGACTGGAAGCACAAGGGCTCTTGGGGCTGGGGCCGCCCCTGGCACGGCAACAAGGGCAAGGACAACAAGGACAAGTGCTTGACCGATGAGGATGCCCAGGAGGTCGCCAGCGTCTTCCAGCAGCTCATCCAGGGTTACACTCTCGAGCTCACTGAGGAGGCACTTACCGTTGACTTTGTCGACTGGAGCTCCGCCGTCAACATCATCCGCAACCGTGGTGGCGAGGGACCCAACGTTGTCAACGCTGTCACTTTCACTTCCCGTGAACAGTTCAGCGCCAACCACGGCAAGCAGCCCAACATCCCCTTCGAGACCCTCAACGTCTTCCACGGCTGCAACCACACCTCCGTCAGGTGGCAGACTCTCCGCTCTGGCAACGGCCAGCCCAACGAGCAAGCCGCTATCGTAAGTCATTCGCAGTACAATGATCATACAATGCATCAACTAACTTGCCTCTCCAGCCCGTTGTTGGTACCGCCATTCTCGAGACCATCCCTGACTCCGAGAACAGCTTCGGCTGGCGCATCAAGACTCTCTTCTCCGAGTTCAACACTGCCGCCTGGCTCGTGAACAACGGTGTCTTCACCCCCAACAGCACCCTGACTCCTCCTCCTGCCAAGCGTGACCTCGGCATGAGCATGAGGCTCAGGATGTAAGTCACCCATGGTGACTGCATGATCCCAGCCATCAAAACAGGGTAATCCTGATTGAAAGCACTGCATTCCCCCATGGAGATTAATGGATAATGGTTCAGCTAATGTGTCGATGCCGGATGATTGAAGTTGAGTGCGACGAGTGTGGTTATATGTATACACTGGAGCCGGGTATCTTTTTTTTTCTTCGCGAAGGCGGCTTTTCGTCAACGCATTTTGGTCTTTATTTCGTAACAACCCCACTGCTACTTCTAGCGAGGCGTTCAAAATGCGATCTGTGCAAAATAATCAGACGTTTGCTCATCACTTCTCGTGCATTTCTTTCTTCTTCTCATGCTGCTTCCTTATCTTCCTCGTCCTTGACCTGTTCAGCAGCAACAGCCTCCTCCGCTGCAACTTCCTTAACATCCGTCGACACCGAATACCACACCCAACCCAACACGAACAACGCAGCAAAGAGCACAAGCGCCGACAAAGCCAACCGCCACCTCGCCTCACACTCCGGCATAACCCAACAAGCACACCACCTCACCACCGGCGTCACAATCGCCTCCCGCTCGGCACGCAGGTCCGGATTCACAGTAATCAGCAACGCGAGCACCGCCAGCAATATCAGAGCCAGGATCACGACCGTGATGACCTGGATCGCCGCCAGCAAGATGGAAATGTTTTTGGTGGTCTGCAGGACTTCGAAGCCGGCCGCGACGAGTGGCGTGACTTGGTCGAAGGCCGCGTGGATTTGGCGACTGTAGGGGATGCCCATGGTGGGCGGTCTGCAATGCGTTGCGTCTTCTTGTTTGTCTCGGGTAGACGCGTGGCAGTGGGAGTGCAAGGCTGCGGTTGAGGTTTAGGCTTTGGTTTCGGGTGTTGTTGTATCACTGCTGCGGGCGTTGGCGTTTCAAACGCTTAGTGTTGGCTTTGATGTTGTTGCGCGGCTTGTTTGCGCCTTACTGCTACTGCTGCTGCGGTGCGTTGTGCTGTGCATGCGCATTACATGGGTCTGTAGAAGCGATGATGCGGGCACGCGTCTTTGTGGCGGGGGGAGTCAGCCTCATGATACTACTGAGATTTGCCAAGGGTTTTACCACGTTATCTTGTACTTATCTACATGCAGCTTCGTGCAGCTGGTTGCATCGACGCCGAGGATGATTAATGCTGTTGATACAAGATACTTGCTGACTTGTGCAGAAAGATGTCTTGCGCTTTGTGGAGGTTGTGAAAATGCACATAGTCTGAGATGTCGCCCTATGCACGCGCAATATGCGAGGATCGTAGGCTAATCCTAGGTCATACCATAGTCGCAGGAGTCGGCTATGTATGATACAATTGTCCGTGAGGATGTTAGCGGGCCGAGACGCATGTGGCCTTTTGTCTCTTCCACATGGCTGACAAATGAGGATTCCAACTCAGGCAAAAGACTTGACTGTCATCCGACGTAAGTACAATAACTCTGCACTCCTCTAAATCGCCCCCCTGATATGAATCGATAAGTCTTTCGCCGCGTGAACTTGCGAAAACCACCCCAAACCATGCCCACTCTGAACATCTCCCTCTACCTCGTCCCTCTCGCCTGGTTGCTAGCCATGCTGCCTCGCGTATATTCTCTGACAGCATACGCCGCTCACTCCAAGGCGCAGAATCCCGATGCCATGAAAAAGAACCCACGGTCGATCCCAGCTATCGTGGCAGCCGACAAGACGCTTCCACCACAAGTTCGCGATCGGATCCTCCGCGCCGAAAGCGCGATGGTCAACGGCTATGACAACCTTGGATTCTTCGCAGCTGCTGTGTGCGTGGGGAATGTGGCCAGACTGGATGTTTCGCTGCTGAATTGGCTGGCTGCGGTGTATATTGGAAGCCGTCTGGTGTACATCCCGGCGTACATCTACAACGATACTGTACGCTCTGTGTACACGAGGTCTGCGGTGTTTGCGGTCGGGCTGGTCGTCAATGTGGCTCTGTTTGTGCTTGCTGGTGCTAGGCTTAATGAGGCGATCTGAGTTCTGAGAGGGCATGAGCTTGGTTGTCGAGGTTACTTTCATCGCATTTTGGAGTCGAAGCGCCAGACAATACTCCCTTGAGCATTATGATAGTCATCGTGAGCCCCTTCAAATCTTGCACACCGTACAGGTACATGCAGGCGGTGTACTATTTGAATGTGCTGGCTCCGGCAGCACTGCAGAACACAAGGTTACGCTCCCATTGTGTCCAACAAGCGAGATGATCACAGAGATCAGGAAGCAGAGTCGATCTCGACGCGCTCGATGCGTGTCCCCTCGTCCAAGAGCAGAATTCCGGCTTCCGGCAAAGTCGTAAGGCTGCTCATTGTGGAGACGGTGACGGCGCAGGGATCCGCTTTTGCATCCTGAACGTCCAAGCTTTCCAAGGATGTTCCAGGTTTTTGAGCGTGAACTCTGCATTGCGATCGTCCTTACACCTAGTACCAACTATAACAATGGTCTTGTTCGGGTCCGTGTGCCGCGAACTATGACGCTGTCAAGGCAAAGACTACTACGCTGCGTGACATGGTAGGTGAGATCGAGGATCTCGTAAGGTGGTATACATATTTGTATATCCTGAGTTGTGAGTTTCTTTTTTCTTGACTGTATTCCACTAACGATCACCAACATGCTGTCCTACCTCGCCCTTCTCCCGGCTGCCTTTGCCTGGCAACAGCGTCCCTTGTACTCGGACTACGAGTTCAACCCACTGGAGCACCTTGCTGGCATCGCGCCGTACTTCGAGCCCAACGACCCTCCCAGGGATCCTTTGCCTCCCCAAGGATGCTCCGTCACCCAGGCCGCGTACTTGGTCCGCCATGCAGCAATTAATGCCAACAGCTTCGACTACGAGACCTACCTCGAGCCGTTCATTGAGAAGCTCTCTAACACCACCGTCGACTGGAGCGAAATTCCTGGGCTCAGCTTCTTGGACTCCTGGTCCGCCCCTGATATCGAGGAGCAGTCCAAGCTCACCAGGACTGGCCGTTTGGAGGCAAGCCACCTCGGTGTGCAAATGAGCTACCGCTACCAGGACTTGAAGCTTCCGAAGAATGTCTGGGCCAGCACTGCCGAGCGTACTGTCGTCAGTGCAAAGAGCTTCGTGCGTGGCATTGAGCAGGAGGAAGATGAGATTAAGGTGGTTGAGATTTACGAGGGTGAGGAGTCGGGCGCCGATTCTCTCACACCATACAAGGCTTGCCCGGCATACTCTGGTTCCACCGGCTCGAAGCAAAGTGGTGAATACGTCAAGACCTACACCAAACCCATCATCGCTCGTCTGAAACATCAGGCACCTGGATTCAACTGGACCTCCAACGATGTCGTCGCAATGTTTGAGATGTGCGGTTACGATACCGTCATTCGTGGATCTTCTCCATTCTGCTCTGAGAACCTTTTCCGTCCCGATGAGTGGCTGCAGTTTGAGTACGGCCAGGATCTTCAGTACCACTTCAACAGCGGCTACGGTGCCCAGTACTCTGGCGCCATTGGCTACCCTTGGCTCAACAGTACCATGAACCTCCTTACCGCCGACCGTAAAGATGGCGATGAAGATATTTACGTCTCCTTCACCCACCGTGAGCTCCCACCCATGGTCCTTGTCGCACTTGGTCTGTACAACAACTCTGCTCTCACTGGCGCGAACAACATCAACGATACCATGCCGCTCAACCGTGTCAACTACCAGAGGGCATGGCACAGCTCCCGTATCCTGCCTTTCCTGGGCAACATTGCCATCGAGCGCATGGATTGTGCCGAGTCATTCGGCTACTCAGACGGCTCCAACGGTACCGACACTGAATACTACCGTGTTCTGGTCAACCGTGTCCCCCTCACCCTCCCTGACTGCTTCGATGGACCTCAGGAGAGCTGCTCTCGCGAGATGATGCAGGGCTTCATCAGGGAGCGCGCTGGTGTTGTTGGCGAGTTCAGCGAGGTGTGCAACGTTGACTACAACAACTCTACCGATGTGCTGAACATTTACACAACGAACACTACTGGCAAGGCTGTCGGCAGATGATTGCAGATGCACTGAGAAGCTATGCTGCACGAATACTAATATCTATGAATTAATGTATATACCAACTTTACGATTCTGACACATGTCGCTTCCACAATAGTTTCCGCGCGCCCAGTAGCTTTCATTTTAGTCAGGACAACCTCAGAGTTATGCTGACCGACTACTTCTAAGCGTGGTCTATAGGCGACGGACCAATCCCAATGTCAATCGTAAAAACGTACAAAGGTTTCTGCACAAGACTGGTACCGTTGTTGAACGGTGTGCCCCGATTCAATTGAGCCGCTGGCATCCATAGCTTCTGCTGCGTATCTACCCACATGGCGTCTACCCATAGAAGGCGCTCATCGTGGATGAACACGGACGTGGTACCGTTGGGAGGGATCTTGATGATTTCTTGTCGGTCTGTGCTGCTCACATAGATATTTCCATTCGCATCAATGGCCGTGCCGCCTATATTCTGTCAGTGCATGCGTGTGACTAAGTTAATTTCCTTTGCTAATTTACCTGTCGAAGGCGTGAGCGCGTATGGTTCCGTATACTGGCCCAAGACGGACGCCATCGAAGAATTGTAGAATGCTTGGTCTATAGCCTTGGTTGGGACTCGATACATCCCGCCAGAAGCTGGCTGGTAATATAGCCATTCAGCACCAGGCGAGACTTCGAGCTGATCGGCATAGATGAACTGGAAGCTACCATCGGGGCTGTGCAAGAGACGACCCTCTGCTGATATCGGCATGCTTCCTCGTGTGGAGATGTCGTCCTCAAGGAATCGTCGAGCTTCGCCAGAGGCGAGGTCCAAGACTATCAATGCTGGCACGCCGGCGTCGGTTAGGTAGGCTTTGTTGGCGGCTGGGTTGAAGCGAATGTCGTCGAGTAGACTACTTGCGAGCGTGACATTGCCCATTGGATAGATCCGTGAGACCTCATTGGTGTTGACATCAATCACAATAAGCTTCGGACCTTTCGGCAGAATGACAGGTTCGCCAAAGGCAGGACTTCCAACATCGACAGCCCATAGATGGCCATCGGGCCCGATGCGCTGGCTGTTGATTCGCACGAAGTGCGTTGCTGGGTCCTTGTTAGAGTTGTACGAGTTCCATTCAAGATTTGGGTACGCTTCAGTCGTGTTTCCGACTTGTTCGACGATAGTTGGGCCTGTCGATCCGTCGACGCGAGCGTAGAGAAGGAAGACGCGGCCATCGGGAGTTGTGCTCACTCCATTAATGGGCGTCTCTGTCACTATAGCTGTCTCGACACGCAGGTCTATTTGAGCAAGGACAGGAATCAACAAAAGTGCGCAGTATGCTGCAATGCGACCCAGGCGAGACATGTTGGATCCGCAATGGTAGAAGAAAGATTGTTAGTCTTTGGCTGTGATGACACTAAAGCATTATAAGACCTGCTAAAGGCGGGCTATTTGAGTTAAGATTGCTAAGCGTGACGTCGATGTCGCAGGGGGGAATCATAAGGCATCGCGGTAAGAGGGGAAGGAGTTATATTGCACCATTGCCGGAGCCGGTAGAGAAGAGATCGTCGTGCGGAGAAGCCACATTCGTGAGAAGTGCTCAGACACGCAGAAGCAAAGACTGAGAGTTGCGACAGGTAAAGTATATACTAGAAAACTGAATGCATGGTATTATTCTATTCTCAAATGTGTGGGTATATCGCTAATCACTCGTAGTTCGCATCTAAACAAGGCAAGTTGCCAACCCAAACTCCAAAACAAATGCAACCATTAATGTATGTGTCGTCAATCGTGTAGCGCCGTCCATAGCAGTATGAAGGTCAGTACTGTGCTTCCTGCAAAAGTGCCGAGGCCAGAGAGTTGTGGCCGCCAACGAAGATAGTCAGGACTTCGGGGTTGGTGCCGGTCACGACGCCCGCAGTGTCTGATTCCGGGTCAGCAGCGACATCGTCGTAGGAGAACGTATAGCCGAGATTGTCCAGTTGGTTCGCGTGTGTGACGGCGCTGTACCAGTTGAGAGTTTCTGTCTTGTAGTATTGATCCGGCTTGACACTTGGCTGCACGTTACCGCCATCCATCATGAAGGTTCCGCGATTGAGAGCAGCGCAGAGACGGGGGACTACAGCCCTGTGGACATCGTTGTCGTCTTCGAGGATGGCGAATGGACCAGTGTTGCAACCAAAGATATCCTCTGCGGTGGGAGCAGGATAAGGTCGGTTGTCGCCTTCGCAGTGAAGCTCGTTGGAACCTTGCCAATTACATTTGACCATTCCAGCAGCAGCCTGAGTGTTGATTGTGATGCCATCCTTCGAGTACATGCCCATGGTGTCGTTGGTGTAAGGGTACCAGTAGTCCGCGAAGGCAGTCTTGTTCATGGAGATCAGGCCCGCAGGCGACAGCACACGCATGAGTTCACCTTTGTCGTTGTTGATGCATAGCTGATCCCAGGGTTGACCGTCCTTTTTGGCTTGATCTCTGAGATCATTGCAAACCTTGTGCTTTCCGCCTGTAGGGACACCTTTCACCTCACTTGTGTCATTTCCATGGCGGCGGAGCTTGAGACCAAGTGCCATGCCGACAAAGTCAACAAAACTCAAGTTGGCATACAAACCCCAGGTCTTCGAGTTTGTCAATTCCGCGAAACCCCAGTTGAGGTCCTTGTTGCCGTCGTCCGGGTTGAATGGTGATGGCTCGGCAAGTCCTTGGCCATCCGGGGTCTTGACCATGAACATTTGCAGATCGCCATCTGAAAAGTAGACGCGAGCGCTGTAGATGTAGTCGGGCAGCTTCAACGTTGTCGTGCTATCTTTGGGACCGAGCCGGTGAACGACAGTACTGGGCAATGGCGTTTTGTCGCCGTCTTTACCCTCCGCTTTAGGGTAGTACCATTCGAAGTTCTCATCCAGTAGAATCAGGTCGCCGGCTTCGTCTCGGCCGGAAACGATAGCTTGAACATTGTCGCTGTTGATGTTGTTGACCAAGTCTAGGTCCAATTTGCCGAAAGTAATGTTGTTTGCAATTTCCGCAGCCATTAATGTGGCATTGACAAGACGAGTTGTGTTTGTATTGGCGGCAGTAGTGTTGAGAGTTGGCTCAGTGGTACGAAGGACTTGGGTTGAATTGCCTGTTGCGTTCCAAGAGCCAACTGGATAAGATGCGCCGAAGTGTGCAAGTGTAACGAGAGAAAGTGCGAATGTCGGAAGAAGCTGCATGATGACGGATGGTTGTTGGGATGTGAAGACGAGAACTACTGCACAGTCTCTTCATCTTGATATAGATACGACGAGCAGACATGTTGAAGATGGTAGGTGGCTGTTGCAAAGGCTGGATGTAAAATTGAGAGGATAGGTGGTGACGGCCAAGTTGGTGGTATATGAGACAACAGGGTTGGGATGAAAGACTTGCTGAATCTAGGACTTGCGCACATACTGAATTACAACAGGTATGTGGAACTTGTTGAGTATGTGGCAGCGTTACAAGAGCGATGGAAGATCCGACGGAAGTATTATGCATCTTGCACACCGGGCAAGTGGCATTGATGATATTGTATCGTCGTAGGAGTAGATACCGCGAGCGTTGTACAGACAGTCCATACCAGTCGCAGGGCAAAGGTTGGCAATGGCCGAGTCTCCAGCGGCATCGGGCGCACATTGCCATCCGCCACAGGGGGCTTGGTCGAGAATCTAGAGCCTTGTTCGATGGCCGGTGGCTGGTATTGGAAGGTCCGAGTAGCGACACCGCTGGTGCAGCACTGCCGACAGATGTCTCGGTTTACACTTGGCTGTCTCAGACCGGGCGGTTCAAACGCGCGGTCGTGACGAGCAACGTGGAACTCGTCATGATGAGCCAGGTAGATATGAATAGATATTGTCATTAAATCGTAGGCAAGAACAGCGCCTTGCCTTGTTGTCCAGATGTGATGATTTCGCGTCGACCATTGCTACGTCGCTTAAGCAGGCGACAGATCTTTTGGTAGGATCCTCAGGAACACTGAGCTATTCGTCAACACTACCACATTCATGGCGAGAGCACCGAAGTGTCCAGATGGCCCCATTGCGTCACTTCATATGAGGCTGACGAGTTTGGTGTCTCGAGTGTGTCAATCGAGAAGGTCGAGAGAAAGAACACCTGGTAGGTCCCTTGAAAGTCTAGCCATCGAGTTCCGCAAAGCGAGGTCTGTGCAGTGAACCGTTTCCTGCCCCTCGCATTTCTGAGTGCCTCGAAGCTGCGTATAGCAACATGACGACAATGTGTGAGCTCCAATTCAGCGTCGTTGACGGTCACGAATGGCTTCCCGTTCTATCTTGGTCCCCAGGTCGTGATTATAGTGTGTCCATATAGTTGCTGTTGTGGCGCCCTCGGCGTCATGTACCCTGCCACTTTCGGGCGACAATCACGTGTGTCAACTGGGCGTGGACGCCTCTCAGCCGCAAGGACAGTGGTGAGTACCTGGCGGTCTTTTGCTGGATGCGATCACTCTATCATGTGCTGTACGAGTCGCTGCATTGAAAGAGGGCTTGTTTTGGCAAGCAGAGGAGGGCGAGGGCAACGGAACGCCGCGCCGACGAGCCTTGAGCCATTGCGGAGAATCGGAGAAACTCGACTTGTGCAATGGAAGACAGGTATATGATCTCAAGGAATTGACCACGAATGCACAAATGCAATATTCGCAGGTTGCCTTTGAGCAAGTCTTGAATTTTCCATAATGTCAGCTACTACAACTATCCTCGCCTCCTCCGCAGTGCCCGACGATGACATTGAGCTCGTGCCCATTGACCACAGGCACAGAACAGGAGAAGAAGATCTAAACTCAACACAAACCACGAGCAAACCTAGACGCGATTGGAAGCTACTGTTTCAACTGACCAGCTGCGGAGTCTCATTCTTCGTTGCCGGGGTTAACGATGGCAGCCTCGGAGCTCTTCTACCTTACATCATCCGCAGTTATGGATTGACCGCCGCGATAGCCTCCAGCGTGTAGGCTACTTTTCCATCTGTCACTCGTTGCAAGTATGCTAACCGGGTTGCAGGTATGCTGCCAATTTCTTCGGATGGCTCGCAGCAGCTTTTGCAAACACTCATCTGAGCCAGTATCTTGATCTCGGAGCATTGCTCGTGCTAGGTGCCGCGCTCCAAATTGTTGCTCAAGCATTACGAGCCTGGGCAACTCCGTTTCCGTTGTTTGTGGTCACGTTCTGGTTGACGAGTGTGGGCCAGGCATTTCAGGACACTCACGCAAACAGCTATGTCGCTAGTGCGAGCAAAGGCGCCCACCGCTGGCTCGGGTTCATTCATGCTATGTACATGGCAGGCTGTCTAGTTGCTCCATTCGCTGCATCACCCATTGCTTCGGCGAAAAACCCTTCAGTGTGGTATTTGTTCTATACGTTGCCAGCTGGACTTGGTGCTATCAACCTGGTCATGTGTCTGCTTGCCTTCCGAAGCACCTTCCGGTTGAAAGGCAGACCGCAGAGCTCTCCTGCCAACGAGAACTCTCCAGATGAACACAACCCGGAGTCGCAACACAAAGCTGCCAGTCAATTAATCAAGCGGACGCTGAAGCAGAGCAGTCTGTGGTACATCAGTGTTTTCTTCTTCTTCTACCTGGGAATGACCTTGACTGCTAGCGGATGGGTTGTCGAATATCTAGTTGATGTTCGAGATGGAGATCTTGAACGTGTCTCTTACGTGCCTGCGGGCTTCAGTGGAGGCTGTCTGCTCGGAAGACTTTTACTGCCAGAGCCAACTCATAAATATGGTGAACGGCTCATGGGCACGATATACCTGACTATATGTCTCGGCGTCCAGCTGGTCTTCTGGTTGTACGTTAACGTAAAACCTTTCGGAAGTAGAGTTACTGACCAAAGCATCCAGGGTTCCGAACATCATCGCTGCATCGATTGCAATCAGCGTATTTGGGTTCTTCTCCGGTCCTCTCTTTGCTGCTGTAAGTCATGCAACTGCTATTAGACATGCATAAGCTTACCAACGTTCAGGCGATGTCTGTGGGATCGAGATTATTCTCATCCGAAACGAGGTCTACCGCACTCTCTATGGTTTTCGTCTTTGCGCAAATGGGCGGGTCTCTCTTCCCGATCATCACTGGGCTGCTCAGCACCAAGATCGGTGTCTGGGTATTGCAGCCTGTTCTTGTATCGTTGATTACGGTTACCCTGGTGTGCTGGTTCATCATCCCCAAGCCCAAGGATTCGGAAAACGATGAATTACACCAGGAGTAGATTTGCTAGACAGCCCAAGCATCCGTCGCGCGCACGACTTTTGTAAAATGGAAATCGAATATGCTATCCTACTCGCGATACATGCTCTCCGTCCTCCATCTCGTTATCACTAGACCTACGCCTGTTTTCGGGTGTTTCTGAAGGCACCACAGTCTCATGCTGATACAGCTTCGTGTTGACAAACAAAGCGTACAATCCGAAATCATAAGCCAGGCGCAACGCTCCAGCCACCAAAAATGCAATCCAGAACCGATCACCCGCGGCAAGAAGTCCGGTGATGGAGGGTCCTATCATAGCAGCGATGGTTCGTAAGGTAGCGGTGATGCCCATCACCGCTGTGCGCTCCTCCGGTTTGACAACTGCGGCGATGAAAGCAGCGCGTGGCGCTTGGTCCATATTGTTCAGACCGGCGCGGATGAAGAGGAGGACGATAGACATCCAGAGGTGTGATGGCAACCCGAAAAGAAAGACAGCCGCGGACGACGGAACATGAGTGAACACCATAGTGTTGATCAAGCCGATTCTCCGTGCCAACGGTCCGGCGAAGACGCTAGATATCGCTGCCAGCAAATACGAGATCGCAGTCACGTCGCCGAGTGTTGCTGTTGAAGGATTGAATTGTCTTTGCAGCCACAAGTTGCACAGTGCAAAGGGCACCATGCCATCTGCAAGGCTGTCGGCCATAAGCAGGATCCAAAGTTTATACGTGATTCGGAGTGTCGGCGTAGAAATGTTGGCGAACCAGCTGCCCATCCACGACAGCAGTCGATTTGACGGAGCTGCCGGCGGTTCGGAGGCCTTGTGGGTTTGTTGTAGGGATGGTTCTTGCTCATCAAGCTCGATGTCATCACTCTCATTTTGTGAGACTTGAGCGTAGGTTTCTGAGGCGCCATCTGCCTCACACGCGGCCGTCAAGAAGTACGCCAGGGTAGAGTTCACTACTCCCATGACTGCATAGCCAACGAAGATCGAGTGATATGCATTGACCAAAGACCAGCCTCGGCCTTCTTGGAGATACTCAATTACCCTGCCAGCGATTTCGCCACCGACTGACAGTCCCCAGGTGGAGATCGTCACATACCAGGCTAGTACATCAGAGCGAGTTGCCGGAGTCGTAAGCTCAGAAAGAATAGACCTAGCAAGATATGTCAGCTAAGCTGCGAGTTTCAAGAACAGATCGGGACGACGATACTCCTCGATAACTCTAAAGGGTCCGAAGTCTCCTCCTGTCGTACTGACAACACCTGCATAGCTTCAGTATACCATTTCATGAAAAGCAACGAAACATATCCATTGGGCAGGGGCTCACCAACGATGGCAGCCAGTAGCAAAATCCAGAAGCTCTCAAAGTAGGAAAATAACAGACCGGACAAGACCATAAGTCCGGATCCTGCGAATAGGATTCTCCTGCGGCCGACGCGATCCGCGACCATAGTCAAGACGATCCCCAAGAACACATCACCGAGTAGCGTCAATGTCATGAAAAGACCAATCTGAAAGTCCGTGAATTTGAGCTCGGCGAAAAACAAGGCTGACAAAACAAAGTCAGTTCATGGTCGACAGCAGGCAATAGCACCACCAGCGTACCTAACATAACTTGCGTCCCGCCAAATGAGATCATTCTCATAGTCCTTGCCGTGATGATAAGGTAAGCATTGCGGCCTGTGGCCTGGATAGAGGCCAGACCAAACTCATTGTAAAACCAGTTAAACCAGCTGATTGGGCGAGTGATTGATGCCATGCGGCAGTGTTACACGAGGCGATGATAGTATGTAGTTCGATTGTAGGGTGTGATATACGGTATGTATGTACTCGATATATGTCGTGGTATTGATATCGATGCCCTAGGGTTGGCGGTAACGAAAGTGGTCTTGCAGAGTCAGATTTGCTAGTCATCCGGTTGATTCTAGCCCGATGTCGGCAAAGCCTAATGTGGAAGGTGGTATGCAACTCATCGCACCATCGGCGGGAATTCCGACAATCCTTTAAACAGTTCAATATTACCTCGTGCGTCATTTTATCATGCTCCCATAAATATCTCCAGCGAGATCGATCACGGAAATGAGGAGCATATCTCTCTCATACAAGCAAGATTCACGGGAGTTGTACCACTCATTCGAGGTCGATCTTTCATGGGTGGTTATCTAGACACTCCAATTGTATATATTGCGACAGCGTAATGGGCTTGAAATGTACAATATCTCCTACTTCGACTCTACGAGCGCTCTGGCCAAGCGTCCACAAGTCCCTCATATACTGTAATGTTGCCAAAGTTGATCTCCTCCGAACCCTCCACGATGTAACCGAGCTTCTTCGAGGAGCTGTACCATGACCTGAGAAACGTTAGCTAGGATTCACAACAATTCACAACAACTCTTAAACATACCAGACCCAAGTGCTTAGCACGAATCTGTCGTTGGCCCAGATCTCCACAACAGCGTTGTCGATGATGATGGTGAGATCGAGGGTTTCGATCTTCTTATCACCAGAAGGTTCCTGGATGTCGAAGAGTCGCAGCTTTCCGGCCTGAACGCCCGTTGCGATGCCTGGGGTAAGAGATGCTGCTGCGCTGGAGTTTGCGCGATCGATGAGGAGGGTCTCGTTGGAGAACTCTGCACAATTTGTCAGCTGCCAAGATCAGAAACACTATGTCTAGATGGACTCACGGTAGTAGATGCTGGTAGACTCGGCATCGGACTCCAGAATACGGAAGCCAGCATTGACATCGCTGTCGTTGCCACGAGCACTGTTCGGGAATTCGACAGATGCTCGCAGCACGAAGAATTTCGAGCTGGGCGTGAAGTCGAAGTCACTGTTTGACTTAAGGCTGCGAGCTGGCTGGTGATACACCTCAGTGGCGTTATCGGTGAAGGCACTGTACGCCTCACGAACAATTTTCTGGCGGAGGGTGGTAAGCTCCACAGTGCCAGTGCTCTCGTCGCGAGCTGTGACCAGCCATGAAGCCTTCTCTTCAACGAGGCTGTTATCAACAACGTTAGAGATGTTGCCCTTGCTGAGTTCACGAGCGGTAAGAAGTGTGCCGTCCCATCCTTGCTGCGCCTTGGGGAAAGCACTTTGTCCATAATCATCGTTAGTCAACCACAAGTATGACAAGAAGCGATCGACAGTGGTTCCGCTGTTTTGAGAAGCCTTTGAAGAAGCAGGCAACAGCTTGCCAGCCGCAGCATATGCTTGGATACCCCAGTCAAGTACTCCAGCCATGGTGGGCTCGAACTTTACAGTTCCATTCTCGGTGGTTGATACATTGCCGTTGATCCACAGCATGTCATGATCAGGTGACTTTTGCAAGGGAACGGGGAAGTCGCCACCCTCGGTGCCGATAGTGGTGAAGAAGTCGTTAGCAACATCTTCGTTGCCGTAACCAGTTTCAGAGAGGGTGAAGACGTTAGCGACTTCAAAGTTCTGTTGGGTTCCCTGTTAGCAAAAGCGCCTCATCTCGGGCCGATCCAATACTCACAAATGCCCAGCGGCCAGCCCAGGTACCGTCACCCCAAGTAGAGTTGACAGGCTCTTTCCACCACTCGCCCAGATAATCCCAGTCACGGAATTCAGGATCGGCTTGACGGTATAGGAACTGAGAACCTCCAACTCCATGGACACCACCGCTGATGACATTGTACCAGGTGCCATTGTCGCTTCCCAAAAGCTCATCAAGGTATTGATTTTGGAAGACGAAAGGGTCCCGGAACGCAGTCACGTTCAGCGAGTTTGAGCCGTTAGGGGCGCCGGGAATGACAGGGCCTTGTCTGACTTTCGTGAAGTTGGCACCTCCGTCGGTAGAAACGGCAAGACTTGCAGTCTCCGCGCCTTTCGTGTATGGGATGGTCCAGTGGATGGGCAAGTATGAGACGGACGTGTACAGCAAAGTTGCAGAATCATTGATGCCGGATGGGATAACGGACCCGTCAAATACTGCTACCGGATCATTGATACCACCAGGGCTGATGAAGAGCGGCACTCCAGGGTTCACGTCGCGGTAAGTCACCAGATTGTCAGTCGTTGCACCTGCAGCGCCAGAAGAGTTGTCGCTGCTATACAAGTAACCAACGTGGAAGAGTCCAGTCTTTGGATCCGTGTAGTGCACTTGTCGCGGTCAGCATGAAGGTCTTTTCGTGTAAGTAGAACCCAACTCACTGCAAGGATCACCAATGTGGTTCGATGGAGGAAGCACGTGCGCCTTCGGCCTCCAGGTATCATAGATGCTGTTGTTTGCCAGAGTGGACAAGTTGGGCGGTGCGGAGTTGTAGTCCAGGCCACCTGCTTGCCTTTTGGCATGCGAGCCCAGGATATTCAACAAAGCTGCCATGGCGATGATCTAAGTAAGAGAATGCGTGTCGCAGGGATTGACTACAAGAAGCGTTCACCTTATATATGTTCGTATGGATATTGTCTCAATCTTCCCGAGAATCTTCCCGCGAGCCGCAATGCTCTCAGTTTGGCCATCATTTATGTGCGGCGTCATCGCGGGCGTACTCTCTTCGGCGACTGGAGGAGCCATCGGTCACTCTCGGCACGCTATAACAGAAGATCGTCGTGAAAATTGCGGATTGTAGGTTGGAGAAGATGGAATCGGTGGATCGAAAGGAGCACCGATGCTGGGGAAGTGGAGTCGGTGCTTTCGCGGCGGCATTCAGCCAAGCACCGCAAGGATAACGGCATCAACTTTACTCTCTACTGATGACGAGGAAGCTTGGATGAGGGCATTGCAATTTGTGTTCAAAGCGCTTGTTAGTATACGCCAGCGTATGAGGTTTGATGAGAGGTTCGGCTCTCTCAGCGGCTCAGTTACCCACTCATAGGGCTGCAGAAGAAGCAGCTGGCAACACGTGGGAGGCATTCTTTTGAGAGAATGGCAATCATGCCTTTCGCGTACCAGTCATGCGCAAAAATATACATGCACATCAGATGTTCATCATAAGTCGAAAGGACTGGTTCAATGGAGAGCTTGTTGAAGATGTCTCTGATGACAAGCCCAACCACATGTCACTGAGCTGCTAGGATGCCATGCGCCCTGGTATCAAGACAGAGCTTGCGACGGCTACCACCAAAGAGTCCATCTCAAGCAAGATCTACCATGCAGATAAGTATTTTGTAGTCTTACTTACTACATGGCAGACGCGTTACTCCTCTCAAACCGTCCTCCGCCTTTCCGCGTGAGGGGTAGCATTGGTAGATCGACCTCGGCCAGCGAGAGAGCTCAAGAGTACATATATAATGGCCTGGCCAAACTGGTTTTACTGACAACCGTATGGGATGTTGTAGTGATATCAAGAACTTACAGCCCCATAAGGACTTCCAATACAATGGGCGACGGCAAAGAGCGTAGCGTCTTCCAGAAGGCACAGGACCGCCTATCCGCCATCACCAGTTCCATCACAGGCACTTCATACTACCAGTTCCCCTCCTTCGACCAGCTACCCAAAGTTCAAGGACAGCCGCAGGGTTGTCTATGGGGATTCTTCGACAAAGATGGGCATCATGACGAGATCGGAACTCTGAACCTCCTCACGTCCGACGTCGTCCGCCGAGCAGCGAATGAGATTCGCACTGGCGAGCACGTCCAGCTAGACTGGTGCCTGGAGAATGTGCAGTTCCCTGGCTTCGGTAGGAAACCGTTCGAGCAGAAGGTAGTTGACCTGGCGTCTCTAGGTTTCGCAGCGCTAGATGATGAGGTCTACATCAACACGCAATCGGGTTCGCAGTGGGACAGCTTGAAGCACTTTGCACACCAGAAGTCTAGGATGTACTACAACGGACTCTCTCACGAGGAGGCTGCGCAGTCGACGAAGAACGGCATTCATAACTGGTGTGAGAGAGGAGGCATCGTCGGACGAGGTGTCCTTGTCGACTGGCTGAGCTGGTATCGCTTTTGATATATTTCGCAGGGCTGAAATTATACTAACAATGACTACAGGTATGAGAAGAAGCACGGAGACCCACCATCTGCTGTCACTCGCCACGAGATTCCAGTTTCTGAGATCGAAGAATGTCTGAAGTGGCAAGGAACATCATTGCGACAAGGCGACATTCTTTGTATTCGCTCCGGGTGAGTCGCCTTGGCCTTCTTGCGCGAGTATTCACTGACAGCACAATAGTTATGTGCGCTGGCACAACTATGCTCACCCGGAGGAGCGTCAGAACGGAACGCAGAAGAATAGCCAAGCCATTGGACTGCAGAATAATGAGGCCACAGTCCGCTGGCTGTACGACCACCACTTTGCCGCAGTGGCAGGAGATACCGTTGCTTTCGAAGCATGGCCACCACCAATGGAGACTGGTAAGGAATCTGTGAAACGAGACATTACGACTCTTTGCTGACCTAGACCTTTCACTCTGCAGGCTGGTGCTTACATGAGTGGCTGCTCACTGAGTGGGGCACTCCCATCGGCGAGATGTGGGATCTCGAGACTCTCAGTAAAGTCTGCGAGAAAGAGGGCAGATGGACATTCTTCTTGACCAGTGCGCCATTACACGTCAAGGGAGGAGTTGGTACGTTCGAATATCTGCGAAAAGTGGTGTCTGTGACGAACAGCTGACTAGTTCTTTTGAAAGGTTCACCGCCTGGCGCCATCGCCATTTTCTGATCTTGGCACGGTACAGCAGATTCTGACCTGGTAGTGACTGGTAATCTGGTGGGTGAAAATGTATTTTGGATTATCAAAGCTCAAGCTTGATCAAGAGTGATGTCAAGGGATGGAAGCATTGACTTTTGCCCCTTTCTCAATGGTATTATGATTGTGATGTCTTGGAAGGACGTGATAACCACTTAGTCCGTAACATACCGACTGCTTGAGCATTGCCTCTCCCTGGGGATGCATGTTGAACTTTGTCGAAGAGTGAAAGAAGCTCGTCGCAGTTACACAAGGGTGGCACAAAGCTGCGATCAGCCGTTCCTCGGGCGAACTGCCCCAGATCTCGCTCATAAAGCCGGCCCCAGCCTCACAATAGCATCAACGAACAATAAATATCAATAGCCAATGCACGTGCCCCCTCGCGCGTCACGAGAAATTCTGCCGCGCCCTTGAGCGAATCCATCTACGACACAACCCTCTCTCTCTCCCTCTCTCCCTCTCTCCCTCTCACCACAACCACCACCACCACTCTCGACCTCCTCTCCACCACCACCACCACCACAATGCCTGCGACTCGGTCGCAGAAGGCGGCGCTCGCCTCGCCGCTCACCACCACCACGCGCAAGCGCAGCGTTTCGCGCGCTCCCTCCGCCGAGCCACCGGCTCGCAAGGCGCCGTCGAGGGCGGCGTCTCGAAAGACCTCCCCGGCGGCCGCCGAGACGCCCGCCGTCATCACCACCACCACCACCATTGTCGCCACCAAGCGCAAGCAGGCGGCGGAGGGAGCCGCAGAAGAAGCGGCGGCGCAAGAGAGCCCCAAGAAGAGGGCGCGCACACTCAGAGACATCGAGTTGAAAGAGCGCATCGCAAAGCGCGTTGAGGAGAAGAGAGCTGCCAGAGCGCTGGAAGAGCAGCAAGCGCCTGAGGCAGCGGCGCAAGCAACCACACCAAAGGGCCCATACTCCCACCTGCCCACCTACCCGAGCCCATCGAGGCAGCCTTTCAGCAACGAGCCAATCGTGCCCGCGACCACGCCACAGAGCGACAGTCAATACTCCTGGTGGAAACCGCCGAGCGAAGCCCTTCAGCCACCGACGACTCCCACTCAGATGCCCGCACCTCCACAGCAAGTGGCCCAGACACAGCCACAACAGCGCAGCTTCTTGGGACGTTTCATAGAGGCCGTCACGCCCTGGAGGAAGCCGAGACAAGCACCTTCAAGCGTGGGTGCGCGCCTTCCCGAAGCACGCCTTGATCTTGTTCAACTCCAAGAGCACACAAAGCTTCAGAAACGTCTCAACAGTGAATTGAGTCAAGCTGTCGCGATGGAGGAGCAGAGAAATAGCACCGCAACCCCTCACCACGAGTATGAGGCGGAACAGGAGCACACAAATCCCGGCAGCAAGCGCAAGCGCACTGCTGCAAACGACATCACTGGACTTCCACCTCTCAACGCCATTTCTGAGTCGCCAGAGACCGGATTCACGCCTTCAAGGCCCAGAACACACAACGGCTTAGTACCGAAATCACTACCCAGACCACGCCGCACCTATAAGGAAGCGCGTGCAGCCGCTGCCAACAAAGGCATGCGCAATTCTACCGACCCTCCCACTCCCGCAGTCTCTCGTACTGCACCATCTACACCGTACGACAAGAACGACTATGCGCGCATCCGCCGCCTACGCGAGATTGAAGAGCTCAATGCGCAGCACAATGCTATGAAAGCGAAACTCGACAAACTCCGGGCTGAGCAAGAAGCTGAGGCCGCGGCCCAGCCACGCAAGACCAAGAGAGTGAAGATCGAGCATCTGAAGGAGATCCCTCACAACCTACCCGGCGAGCCTTCAGGGTCCTTCCGTTTCCCAGAGGCCGACTCTGATGATGAAATGGAAGTTGACGAAGACGTCGAGGTCATTGAGAACCCATTCACCGCAGCCGACGACGAGACACCTGAACAGAGACAGGTCAGCCCGGCAAAGACACCGGCACCAAACCCCTTCACTACGAAGCCGTCCACGACCATGTTCCAAACTCCAGCCCTGAAGGCAGCATCCCCAGTTAAGAGAGCAATCTCGCCAGTCAGAAAGGCACTATCCCCTGTGAAGAAGGCTCCCTCGCCTATGAAAGCCGCTTCGCCCGTGGAGGAAGTCGAAGAAGTCGTCGAGGTCGAAGATACCGTCGTCGAGGCAAGTCCTACTGCCAGCCCTGAGCCGACGCAAGTCTTCTCAGAGGCGTCCGATGACGAGTCCGACATTGGTGATGAGGACTGGCCTGAGCTGCCCCAGAAGAAGGAAGGCGAGCCCGAGCCGCCACAATGGTGGAAGGCTGAGGCTTTGGCCAAATTCAACAAGGAGTTTGCGCACTGGGAGGCGACTGGAGAGATTTTGGCTTGAAATGCCACATCACGGTTGCCACCATTATCCTGACGAAACAGCGGATGTCCTCCGTATTGTACAACAACCAGCGCACGTTCAGCGCAAGACATGAAACACAATCAGCGCACAGACGCACAGAGACACGAACAACTTTCTAAGCATCATTTGATTCACAGCATGGCGATCTCGTTTAATGCAGGACCGAAAGGACCCGCACCGAGCATGGGGTTTGTTTAACTGCTTTTGCTTTTGGAGCACAGCGAAATGCTCAATTACTGCAGGACCGAAAGGACCAGCAACGAGCGTCGGAGTTTGTTTTTGTTTTGGAGCATAGCGAAAATGCCCGGTGGCTGCAGGATCGCAAGGTTTCGCGATGGGCACATGGGATCGGATTTGGGACACCACGAAGGCTCGATGGCTGCGAGACCGAAAGGTCTAGCGCCGGCCATGGAAGGTGACAGAGGGATACAACGCATACGAACAATGCCCTCAACGAACAGCGATTTGCATACATTACTCGGATACCCCTCATCGCCTCACTGCGAAGGGATGGATTGTTCTCCGATGCTGCGTACTTTTTGTCGATAGTAGCACAGAACAATGGAAACTTCTTATGATTACTCGCCCAGACTTTGACTGCATGTGTACATGTATATGTGATGTAACACCCATATGTTCAACGCTTCCCGTGTTTGACGCTTCCAGTGCATGTTCCCTGTTTCCTCGCCGCTCAGAGCAGGCCATGCGAGTGACCACAAAGAACAAAGGCACCAACACCACCACCTCAACCCGTTTCCGGCGATGTCTCAGGGCAGCAGTAGACAAAACAAAGAACAGCATCGCGGGACATCGTGTACATTATTTCGGCCACTCTACTGTTGCCGTGATGGATCGATTTTGTTATCTCTATCCCAACAACAAGAAGACAGCAGCATGGCACCGACCACGCGTTCCAAAGCTTCCAACACGGGCAACGTCCCAGCAGTGGCACCCGCGCCTCCTCCAACAAAGGCTGCGGGCGGTAAAACCAAGAAGGCAAAGTCTCCGAAACGCCCTGCTGCTACTAAGCCAGAGGCCACGCCTTCGAAGGTGCAAAAGAAGAGAAAGAGCGGCCCGAAGAATAAGAAGCAAAAGGGCAAAGGCAAGAACAGACACTCGTCCGCCGAAACGTCTGTGAAGTCATCCTCCAAAGCAAGCTCGTCCAAAAGCTCGCTCAAACCATCTTCCAAGAAACCCTCCAGCAAAACTCCACGGCCAGCCGCGCAAGATGACTTCCCCGAGTTAGCGCAGGCTATGGGCATCCTGCCCTTCCTCGACCAAGACACCCTGCAACCGCCTTCCACTCCTCGCATCCCGCTGCCCAACAGAACCGACCACGTCCTCCGCCCAGACCACGACGTGCTGATGAACCAGCTAGCACACCACATGGTCAATCCGCCAGCGTGGAGCACCAATCGCCCAGGAACAGGCAGCAGTAACCACAGCAAAATCAGTGGCTTCGGCGCGTACCTGCCTCGAGGCTTCGAGCTCGCGGAATCGCCTCCTCCTGGGTCCGCATCGCAGCGGGACCGTAGCGGGAGCGGTTCGCCTGGCATCCACGTCCACTACGACAGGAGACGTCGCGATCCTTCTAGAGGCAGCAAGCGCTCTGGCAGCAGCGTCGTCCGCGACATCGTTTCGCAAGACGAGGACCAGAGCGAGGAGTCAGAGACGCCGGTGTCGGTCAAGAACGCGCACGTCTTCAAGCGGCCTACGGTTGCGGACGTGAGGCGCGAGCGACAGCTGATGCACGACGAGCTGCGCGACTGGACCGGGAGGCTGAGGCGGGCGCGGGATGATTTTGATGCTGTTATCGAGGAGATTGAGAGTAGGATGCAGGTTATTAGGGCTATCAATAAGATGCAGGCGCCGTTGAAGAAGGCACCTTTGGGGCGTGGGCGGTAGGTAGGGTTGGGTGAGATGAGGGCGTTTGGTTGCTTTGGGGTCAGTAACGGCGGGTTGTTTATACTTTGGCGCAGAAGGGGTATTCAGGGTTTGTTATAACGGTTGACTGATGGAGTCTCGGAAATGCCACGTTTGATTTTCATACCTTATTAGTCTTACCGAGTTTTGCGTAGTCACGGACTATGGCTTGAGGAAGAAAGCCTTTCGACTTCTCTTTGCAAGCGCTGAATAAAACGGTATGCGTGCTGTTTTCAAACCACAATCGTGGTTCTGCTGCTCAGTTGTACCTTCTTCCTCGTCTCGACTTCTGTCGTGTATAGGCACACCGTTTACCTGTGAACATTTGGGTGTCCAAATTGTTGTTTGCGAGTCCGTCAGGGAATATCTCGTCCTTGAGCCATGACTTCTTATATCTTGAAATCGACGACGCTGGCACCGCTCTCGAGGCAGCCTCGAAAGCGCACGCCTCCAATACCACCACAGATTGTCCACCGATATTGGCTAGAGTATCCCATGTTACCTCGCCCGTATAGCACCAGGCGTGCAAAACCGCGTCAAATGAACAGCTCAGTATACGCAGCGGCCATATCAGCTTGAACCGAAGGACATGCCTTGGCCGGATCTTGCGTGACTTGTGGCGGGATTATCGAAGTGTGCTGGTGTGTTCCTGCATGTGACCAAGCAACAGCATGGCCGATGGTGTGTTGTTGTCCCTAAACATTGCTCCGTTTCGCGGTCATGTAGTCTTATGGAAGGCTGATGCATGTCTATGCAATCGGTATAGGTGGCAGAAGCAAGCGAGCGTCGAGTGGGTAGGCAGGCTGCACTGTGCACTGGTGTGACACTAATGACGTGGCAGCAGGCATGGCATCTCGATCGCGAGGCGACTGCAGTGTTCGAGGAAGGTGGCGAGGATGGCGACGAGGAAGAATCACGACGACGAAGGTGTGCTCAGAGTGTCCAGTGGTGAGAGTAATTTCGCAAGAGGAGAATACATTTCCAGGTCTGTGGGTGTGTGTGCGCGGATATTTGCGGATCCCCTGAGGGACGTTGGCAGAAGGCAGTAGACTGGGAGGGAGGGAGGGAGGGAGCACGAAAAGGTGGGAGCAGATTCAGCAGAGAGAGAGGGAGGGAGGGAGAGCGAGAGAGATGATGGCAAAGTCGCCCGGGCCACCGAAGACGACTGCTGATTTCGCTCTCGCGGTTGCGGAACAAGCGCCGGCTCGTACCAGAGACGGTGCCTTGGTGCGCGCGGACGGCGAGCCAAACAAGTCGTGATTGAGGTCTCAGGAAGGCTGGTGTGAGAGCAAGAGGCATCTTTCTTTTCTTCTCTCTCTGTCGGCAGATAGGCGGTATGCTGGCGAAGGAGCCGTGCTGGACTACCTCACTGCTCCGCTGCATGGTGATAGCTTGAGGGTGGCTTTGGCTTCTAGTGGCAGCAGCAGCAGCTCGCTCTGCAACTTGTAACATGATGCCCCTCGCACGGCCTTGGTCCAGCGCGTCGTGATGATAGAATTCACCCTAGCACATGGGATGGTGTCAGCTCGCAGCCGCTACCAACATGAGCGCCTCGTGATTCGCCAGGCAATCTCGTCGCTCGACTTCGCTGCCCCGCCTCCCGTCTTATCGTTCTGCCTGCTGGCTGCTGCTGCTGCTGCTGCTGCTGCTGCGTTGCGTTGCTTTGCTGCTCGCTGTGCCAACGAGAACATGCCAACCTTCTTCTGCCTTGCCTTCGACGGCGGCCTCCACTACCACCACCCATCGCCCGGCATGCCATCCTCCTCCCGCCGTCGCACACGGCACATATCTGCCGCGTATCAGCGGAGCACCAGGTCGCTCCTGCCGCAGACTCACTCTCCAGCGCACGGGCCACGAGTCGATGATTGGTCCGTGCATCTAGCGCGCCTTCCTCTCTCTCTGTCTGTCTGTGGTGGTCTGCGCCTGCCTCAGGCTCAGGCGCGCTGCCAGAGCCCGTCTGCCAGTCTCGCTCTGCCAGCGTCTTTGCAGTACCCACGCACCCAGACGAGAGCATCCCCTCAATTCACATCACCATCCACCCTCTCCCTCGACCGACCATCCGACACTCGCGCACAATCCTCGACCTCTCCATGCGCTTCTTACATTGCCGCCTTTGAGCTCCACTGACCCTCAGTTCCCTCTCTCACAACCTCTCTGCGCCGACCCTCCGCCCACCACGCCGGGCCCGTCCTCGAAAACCGCGCCCACACGCCCTCTCCTCTGTCTATGCTCCAACACCACGCACATTCATACCACTGCGACGATTTGACGCGCCGTCACCTACACCCATTGGCCTCTGCCGCTTTACTGCCCTCGCTGAGCCGCTCTTGACCGCCAAGCAGGCCTTCCTTTGTCACCACCACCACCCGCCCGTGGACCCGCTCGCCCCATTGCGCACACCTGTGAGGTGTCGACCATTTCAGCCATCGGGCGCCATTCAGCAGCCTTCCCGTCATGCGACGCAGGCTCGGCGAAGAATCCGTCACCTAAACCTGTCACCACCCACGACGACTCCCACCGCAGACGTGATAGCATGACAGACCTCTTTCGGCCCACCGCTGTCACTGGTCAAGACATCAAGCCATTCGCCGGGCGCGTTGCGAGCCCGGCGGCAGACTACACCCAATTTGCCAACCAACAACACCCCGACGACCTGGAGGAAGAGGACGACGGCCAGATCGACTGCATATGCGGCTTCAACGAAGATGACGGCAACACGGTCGCGTGCGATACCTGCAACAAATGGCAGCACATCATTTGCTACTACCCACAGTACGGCGACAGCTTGCCCGACGAGCTGCAACACTGGTGCGTGAAATGTCGACCCGAAAGCTCTGTCAACGCGCAAGCCGCACACATCCGCCAGCGCGAAGCAAGAGCCGACCGCTACGGCTTACAGAACGGCAACAAGCGACAGACTAGCAAGAGCCACAAGAAGAAGACCAAGGACGCCGCAGGAGCTGGCCTCACGAATGGGTGGCCTCTGGACAAGTCTCGACACGACCGCAACAGCGCAAGCCCTCGCGACCAGCAACCACCCCCGAACAAAAGACCAAAGACGAACCATCGCGCATCAACCTCGACGACCACTACTCTCCAAACCGCGAACTCTCGAAAGCGCAACGGCTCTACAAACCACAGACGGAGCATCTCGCGCTCGCCCGATGCTCGATTCCCTTTGTACTCGACTGACTTCATAAGGATATACCGGGAGGATGAGTATAATGTACCTCACACAAACGTCCCCGACATCCAGCTCTACAGCGCCATGCAGAAGTGGCTGACCAATCCGGACGAATGCTTCGAGGTAACCCATGGTGTAGAGCCGCACAACATCTTCCAGCGCTGGGACGGGGACATCAGCATAATCGATGGTGTATCCACGTTCGAAGTACGTGAGCACCGTGATCCCGCATACAAGGGTCCTGATGGACAGCCTGCCATGTGGAGATACGCAACAGTGTCTGAGCCACTAGCTTTGCACGCATGCATCGGCGAACTACGTGGCCACTTGACATGGAAAGACGAATACATCGAGGATCCAGCAACCCGATGGTCGACGCTTCGCCACCCAGAGCCCTTCGTCTTCCTTCATTCTCAACTACCTATCTGCATTGACGCACGAAACGAAGGCACGCCTGTACGCTACATCAGACGCAGCTGCTCACCAAATGCTGAGCTTAAGATCATCATTACCGGTCCAGCCGATTACCACTTCTGCTTCATTGCCACGCGCGACATTGAACCGGGCGATGAAATCGCAATCGCTTGGGATGTCAACAGCGGCCTGTCCGGTTTCAATGGAAGGCAGAATGGCAATGTGTCAGCGAAGGACATGTCAGGCATATCCTCTTGGGTATCGACCATACTTGCCAACTGCGGTCCATGTGCTTGCAACCGTGGAGAGCATTGCTTGATGAACCGATTCGACAAAAGGGACCCCGACGTTGACCCTGAAACCGCCACAGTCAAGCCAGCGAAGCAGGCTGGCAGAAAGAGGAAGCCCGGCCCTCAAATCTCACCACTTAACACACACGCTGTCAACAGTCGGTCGGGCAGCGAGGCACGCAAGGTTGATGTTGATGATGAGCCTGCTGATTCACGATCAACTTCTGGCTCCGCAGAGAGGGGATCAGCAAGCCGTGACATCACTCCCAACACACATTACTCGGCCAATGGGACTGCGGAAATGTCGGAGCGTGAGCGAAGGAAGCTCGCAAAGGTCGAGGAGCTGTTCTCTAAGCAGGACGAGCAAGCTTCGAGTAAGCAATCAAAAAAGAAGCGCAGCAGTGCTGGCTCCGCCCTCAACACGCCAAGCGCCACTTCATCAAAGCAACTCGGTCTTCCTCCAACAAGCTCGTCCAGGTATGCAGACTCGGGAACTTCGAAGCAATCCGGTCTTCCATCGGCGAAGAACTCGAACTCAAAGCGACCGAAACCTGTTGCCACCTCAAGCACTGCCAGCAAAGAGTCCACCAAGAGAGCTAGGACACCAAGACCAGTCTACGTCAATTCTAGCGTGCAGTGTGATATGTCTGACGAAGAGGCTGCGCAACGCCCTGAGCCTCCGCGCGTCCGAAGGCCATTCGTGCCACTTCAGCAGCGTCTCCTGCAGAGATGTGCTCGGAACAATATGCTGAACAGAGACTGCCAACTCAGCATTCGTGCCAAGGCAATCGAGGAACAAAGCAAGATGGACGTCGACGCAAGCAAGTCACCCGATGCTCAGCGAGTGCCATCAATACACAGCCCAGAAGAAGCACAGAAGCCTCACGTTGACACGGCTGCCTCTCCAATACCGCCGAACGACGATGTTGATATGATTGACCGCCCTCCAGCACACGAGACAGAATCTACTTCTGCTGCGGAGGCCATACCAAGCGACGACACATCATTACCCCCTAAAGAAGCACCCGCTGCTGTTAGCAGTCCAAACCCCTCTCAACCTCCTGCAGACTCGTCAGCTGAACAAAAATTACCCGAAGCACCCGAGTCAGATCAAGCACCGCCACCTGACGTGACCCCACCCATACGGTCTACAGAACCTTCAGAGTCTCCAGACATGCGTCTTTCTATGCCACCACCGGCCGCCAATCCCTTAGCTGCCACACAACAACATGCTACGAACGCTACATCAAGTAGTGGCATTGTACAATCACCCGCAGCTCTTGCCCCAGCTGGCGCGACCGGACCCATCTTCTCCCCATCCGTTACCGCAGCTGTAGCACCAGGTCCTACGCGCAAGAAGTTGAGCTTGAGTGATTACACCAGGCGCAAAAAGGAGCAGCCGTCGGACAGCAAACCCGACCGTGAGAGCTCACCAGCTTCTGTCGCGTCAGGTCCAACCTCAGGAGCTGCCGTACCAGCACTGCAGGCAAGCAGCTCGGAAATCAAGACCGCGCAAGAGGGTGGGAGCGCTGTCGTTGACGAGGATGTGAAGATGGACGATGCTGGACCCTCTTCGAGCGCATGAAACCTTTGATCACTCTGAGTTTGAACTTTTGCAGCGATGGCGTTGATCGGAGCGTTTCGTCAACTTTTCTTCTTCTGGGTCTGGGTTTCGAATCCTCGAGGTTTTTTTCGGATGTCACCAAACAACTGTTTTCGCAGCGCGCACGGGAAAAAACCAAATGTCAAGACTACCACGGAAAATGAAGGCGTTGGGGCAAGGGAATAATGGCTTTCCTTTTCATTTGTTGCTTTTTGGGTAAGAGTCTTCTGCGGGTTCAGACCGGGCCCCTTTGAAGATTCGACGGCCTATGATGAGACTTGCGGCGTTTCGGATACTTATCGCCTCCTTGTCGAGACGATCCGGTGTGGATGAGAGGAAACAACCTCTCTGTTCGGGAAGGGGGACAACCTTTTTTTTTTCTTGTCCGCCCCTTCCCATTGCTTCTTTTTTGCACGCCGAAGTACACCCTGCAGGCACCCCACGCTATTGTAGCCTGTATAACGCCCGGTTCTTGCCAAATGTATTCTATTATCTTCGTGTCACCTTCTACATTCTTGTTACTTGTAATTGTGTGTGTGCAATTTGTCTGGCGTGCTCGTTGCAGCGGACTCAATAGAGATATATAATGTAAGAGAATGGGTCAAAGATATCAGGGCGTTTGCCACAGCGCAAGTTAGAGAGAAAGCATCGTGTTCGCATTTCGTTGCTAGGTAGGTACTGTTCGTTTTAACGCTGCCAAAAACAACCAAAGATTGTTACTCGCTATCGCTCATCGCCACCCTTGACTCGAACTCCGATGGTCCTCGTTGCTCATGCTCTCGAACGTCAAGTCCCAATTGTCGACCTCTGCGAATTTCCGCCGCGCTTCTTCAAGCTCTTTGCTGTGCGCTACTTCGTGCATGGACAGGCTCATGTCGCCTGCGTGGTCGTTGTCCTCGTCTTCGGACAACGGCTCGTCGCCGCCGGCGTTTTCCTTGTCGGATGTTGTGGCGCGGCCGTAGGTTCTTGTGGTTTTGCCTTTGGCTTTGCTTCCTGCTTTGGTTTTGGCGGGTGGTGGTGGAGCGGAGGGTTTTCGCGTTGAAAGGGATTGTTTCGATTTCGATTTTGAAGCTGCTGCCTTTTTGCCTTTTGATGGTACTGGGGCTTTTTGCTTTTGGCGGCGAATTCGCCCGCCTAATTCGTCTTCATCGTCGTCTAGGTGGGTTGTGTCGAAGGCTGTTGCGTCGTCGTCTTCGTCTTCGTCGGACGATATGTCGTATTCTGTTCGTTTGGATCTGGGCTGTGGTCTTTGTGTTCGCTTGGGGAGGAGGGCGCGGAGAGTCGCTGTTGACATTGCGGTGGGTTTTTCTGTGGTTCTACTTCGTGTTTTGGCTGGCTCGGGTGGTGGTGGCGATAATTGCGTTAGAGGATCGGCGTAGATGTCTGTACGTTGGGTCTCTGGTATTGGTGAGCCGATTGGGCTGCTGCTGGCTGGCTCGGCTATTGTGGCGTTCAGTGTGTCGTGGTCGTCTTCTTCTTCGTCCTGTTCTTCTTCCTGTGCATCTTGCTGAAGTGTGTGGAGGCGTTCTTGCTCCTCTGTGGAAGGTACGGCGAAGTCTTCTTCCTGAGTCCCAGGGATCTTGCGAGTTGAAGAAGGCTCTGTTGGAGGTGTTGACTGCGGTGACGAGTTGATCACTTGCACGTCGGATGTCACAGGGTTTGGCATCGGGCTGGCTTCATGGTCTGATGTGTCGTGAACGACCGATTGTTGCGCGTCCTCCATTGAAGGCAATGGCTCCTCTTCCGCAGGAACTACTTCAGACTTCCTGTGTTTTCTCCTCAAGGCATCCAGCGCTGAATGTGGGCTTTCCATTTCGTCCGACTTTCGCTTGGTCCTCTTGACAGCCGGTGTTGTCGCGACGCTCTTCTTCGCAGACAACGACTTTCGCGCCGATGTAGACTTTCTGGTCTTACTGAGCTGCAACGGCGTTCCTTCTGCCTCTGGCGCAAACACGTCTTCGCCCTCACTCGCGCTTCCGAGATCGAATACACTGGTGTCCTCCACATCGTCGCCATCATCCTGCTGTGGTTGCGCGCTGATGAGAGAAGCCTGCACGCTTGATCTTCGCTTGCGCACCATCTCCAGCA
>Ga0265797_10000869_pt1 | contig 54731 bp, 46 predicted proteins | sample P2T30metagenome_FD_192433 | JGI IMG/M metagenome (GOLD analysis project Ga0265797, IMG submission 192433) | Plant litter microbial communities from East Loma Ridge, Irvine, California - P2 T30 | ecosystem: Environmental > Terrestrial > Plant litter > Unclassified | place: USA: California...
ACCGTAGCCCGGCAGCTGCACCACCAGGAAGGGCAGGTCGGCCTGGCCGAAGCTGCGGCGCCAGTCGCGCATCAGGAGCGGCAGCAGCGTGCGGTATTCGGCGGGGGCGCCGGCGTTCGACTCGCCCTGGTACCAGGCGGCCAGCTTGAATTTATAACCGACCAGCGGCGCGATCATGCCGTTGTACAGCGTGGTGAGGCTGGTCGGCACGTCCCACGGCGATGGTGCCACCGTCTGGCCCTTGAGCGGGGTGCCGAGGCGGTACTTCCAGGCGGCGCCCAGCGTGAGGAACTGGCCATCGGCGGTGCGCACGCCGCGCGTGGACGGCTGGCCGGTCAGGCCGCCAGCGCTGCCGCCATTCAGTACACGCAGCGCGATCACGTTGCGCCCGGCCTTGAACACGCCCGGCGGCACCGGATAGTCGCGCCATGCCCAGCCGGTACTGCCCCCGCCCACGCGCACGCCGTTGACCCAGGCGGTGTCGTAGGTTTCGACGGGGCCGAGCTGGAGGGCGTTGGCGCTGCCGGCCTGGGCTTCGGTCAGGTCGACCGTGGTGCGGAACCAGGCGACGCCATCGAAATCTTTCAAGGCCGCGATGCCGCTGTCCTTCCACGAGCCGGCGGGCGTCAGCTGCGGCCAGGCGCTGTCGTCGAAGCCGGGCGCCTTGAAGGCGCGCTCGCGCGCGGCGGCCGGGTCGTGCGCATCCCACCAGGCTTCGACGCGGCTGTCTTCGCGCCCCATGGCGCGCGCCGGCTGGTCCGCCAGCTCGCTTACCAGGTCGGTGCCCGCGGTGTAGGCCGGCATGCTGCGCAGCGACGCGGCGCCGATCCAGCCCTGGATCGTGGTGCCGCCCCAGCTGGCGTTGATGAAGCCGACCGGCACGTCGTAGCGCCCCTGCAGCGAGCGCGCCATGTAGTAGCAGACGGCGGAAGCGTCGCCGATGGTGTCCGGGCCGGCCACCTTCCAGGCCGCCGGCTGCTTGAGTTCAGCCTGCGGGGCCAGGGCGCTGGCCTTTTCCACGTTCAGGAAGCGCAGGCGCGGGTTGTTTGACGCGTTGGTGGTGGCCCAGGCGTTGGTCGAGGCGCGCACTGCGAATTCCATGTTCGACTGGCCGGAGCACAGGTAGACGTCGCCGACCATGATGTCCTGCAGGCTGGCCGATGCGCCGTTCGAGGCCACGCTCAGGGTGTAGGGGCCGCCGGCGGGCAGCTGCGGCAGCTGCAGGCGCCAGGTGCCGTCCTTGCCGGTCTTGCCGCTGACGCTGCGTCCGTTCAGCGTCAGGGTCAGCGCGCTGCCGGCACCGGCCGTGCCCCACACGGTGATCGGCTGGCCGCGCTGCAGCACGGCGTGGTCGGTAAAAACGCGGGCAAAGCCGAGGTCCGCACCATGGGCGGATGCGCACAAGGCCAGCAGGGGCAGGGCAATCGATCGGGTGAACATGGGTCTCCTTGTCGTTATCGATGGTCAGCATGTTTGCGCTAACCGTTTTTTGTGTATAAATGATGTTATACCAATTATCGATGTACATAAAAGAGGAGACAGAAGTATGGAGAGCAGAACGACGATACGGGTGCGCGCGCTGATCCTGGCGGCTGCCCTGTGCGCCAGTCAGGCCGGCGCCGCCGATGTCCCGTTCCGGGATGTCAGCCTGACGCCGGAGGCGCGCATCGCCGACATCCTGGCGCGGATGTCGGCGGATGAAAAGATCGACGCGCTGTCGACCGATTCCGGCGTGCCGCGCCTGGGCATTCCCAGCTTCGGCAGTACCGAGGGTATCCACGGCATCGTGCGCCGCGGCGACCAGGCGCATCAAAAGGCGCGCATCACCACCACCCAGTTCCCGCAGCCCCCCGGCATGGGCGCCAGCTGGGACCCGGCGCTGGTGCGCCAGGCCGGCGCGGTGCAGTCGACCGAGGCGCGCTACATCACCCAGAGCGCAGCATATGCGCAACCAAAGCCGCAGCCGATGCTGATGCAGTGGGGGCCGCAGGCCGACCTGGCGCGCGACCCGCGCTGGGGCCGCAGCGAAGAGGTGTACAGCGAAGACCCCTACCTGGCCGGTACCATGGCCGTGGCCTTCGCGCAGGGCATCCAGGGCGACCACCCGCGTTACTGGCGCGGCGCCGCGCTGATGAAGCACTTCCTCGCCAACAGCAACGAGAACGGGCGCGGCAACTCGTCGTCGGATTTCGACGAGCGCCTGTTTTGGGAATATTACGCGGTGCCCTTCCGCATGGGCTTCGAAGAGGGCGGTGCGCGCGGCGTGATGGCGTCCTATAACGCCTGGAACGGCACGCCGATGACGGTCCACCCGCTGCTGGGCAGCCTCGTGGTCAAGCAGTGGGGCGCCGACGTGGTCTCGAGCGACGGCGGCGCCATCGGCAACCTGGTCAAACTGTATAAACGCTATCCGGGCCAGAAGGAAGCCGCGGTGGCGGGCCTGAAGGCCGGCATCAACCAGTACCTGGACACCTACAAGGACGAATTGCGCGCGGCGCTGCGCGAGGGCAGCATCGGCACGGCCGATCTCGATGCGGCCCTGCGGCGCAAGTTCCGCGTCACCCTCAAGCTGGGCCTGATCGATCCGCCGGAAGGCAATCCCTACGCCGTCATCAAGGACGGCCCGGCGCCCTGGGATGGCGCGGCGCACCGGGAGGTGTCGATGCGGATGGCGCTGGAGTCGATCGTGCTCATGAAAAACGAGAAGGGCGCGTTGCCGCTGCCGAAGAGCGGCATCAAGCGCATCGCCGTGATCGGTCCGCACGCCGCCAGCGTGCACTGGGACTGGTATGGCGGCATTCCGCCGTACGCCGTGTCGGCGCTGGACGGCATCCGCGCCGCGGTGGGCCCCGGCGTGCAGGTCGACTACGTGGCCGACAACGCCGATGGTGCCGCCGACAAGGCGGCGCGCGCGGCCGACGTCGCGGTGGTCGTGGTCGGCAACGACCCGACCTGCGGGCCGGACATGGGCAAGGAGTGGACCGACGCCGGCACCAAGCCGTGCGCCGATCCCGGCGACGGGCGCGAAGGGCGCGACCGTGAGACGCTGGCGCTGGCGCAGGAGGCGCTGGTCAAGCAGGTGCTGGCGGCGAACCCGAAGACGGTGATGGTGCTGGTGTCGAGTTTTCCGTACACGATCAACTGGTCCAGGACGCACGTGCCGGCGATCGTGCAGATGGCCCATGCATCGCAGGACCAGGGCAGCGCGCTGGCGAAGGTCCTGTTCGGCGACTACAACCCGGGCGGCAGGCTGGTCGCGACCTGGCCGGCCTCGATGGCGCAGCTGCCGCCGATGATGGATTACGATATCCGCCACGGCCGCACCTACATGTATGCGAAGGAAGCGCCGCTGTTCCCGTTCGGGCATGGCCTCAGCTACACCACCTTCAAGTACGCCGGGCTGCGCACCGATGCGCCGGTCCTGGCGCGCGACGGCCGGCTGAACGTCGATGTCGAGGTGGCCAACACCGGCAAGGTGACGGGCGACAGCGTGGTGCAGCTGTACGCGGCCTGGCCGCAGTCGCAGGTGGCGCGGCCACGCCAGGCCCTGGTCGGCTTCCGGCGCGTGACGCTGCGGCCCGGCGAGAAGCGCACCGTGCGCATCCCGCTGGAAGCGCGCCAACTGGCTTACTGGAATACGGCGCGCGGCGCCTTCGAAGTCGAGGCTGGGCCGGTGCGGCTGATGGCGGGCGAGTCGTCGGCCGACATCCGGCTGACGCGGACGGTCGAGCTGCGCTAGGCGCCGCTGCGACGATCCAAGCAGCCTCAGAGGTCGCCGATTTCCTTGCGCTTCTGCTTACGCCAGCGCATCAGGTGGAACGAGAAGGTGGCGAAGTAGGCGGCCGTGATGCCGAGGCAGATCATGGTCAGCGGGCTGTCGGTGAAGCGCGGATTCGGCTGGCTGCTGCCCTGGTTCATGTAGATCTCGATGCCGAGGTAGATCACGCGCGCCACCAGCAGCATCGCCACCAGGATGCCCATGCGCTGCGGCACCGCGAAGAAATAGCCTTCCGGCGTGGCTTCGAAGCGGGTGCGGCGCAGGCCGTAGCTGGCCAGCGCGATGCCGCCGATGGCGCCGGCGGCCAGCGTCGCCAGTTGCAGCGGGCGGTCGGCCAGCTCGGACGCCGGGATCAGCAGCATCACGCTGAACACCAGCAGGCCGGTGTAGTGGCGCGACAGGATGGAACGCTGGCGTCCCATCTGGGTCTTGAGGCGCTGGTAGATGCGCCAGATCAGGAAGGGTACGAGGGCGATCAGTGCGAGGGTAGGCAGGCTCATTGCGGTGTCGGGAGAGGTGCGGAGAGTGCGGCCTTGCGGCGCCAGGACAGCAGGCCGAAGGCATAACGCATGTAATAGCCGGCCAGCAGGCCGAAAATGAACAGGGTCAGCGGGCTGGTCACGAATTCGTGGTGCTGCAGCGCGTCCAGCGCGATATATTCATAGGCGCGGTACGCCATGCGGCCCATGAACAGCAGGGCGATCAGCATGCCGATCGGCGCGTGCGGCGTGAAATAGAACGTGTCGCCGACCTGTTCGAAGCGGGTCTTGCCGATCGCGATGCGGCCCAGCACCACGCCCAGCGGCAAGCCGGACGCCAGCGCGATCAGCGGCAGCGCACCGGTGAGGACGGCGCCGGCGCCGAGCGCCAGCACCAGCACCAGCAGCGGGAAAAATACCAGGGTCGTGCGGTGGCGCCAGGTTGTCGACTGCTGGCGGCTCGTCAGGCGTTTGATGCGGCTATACATGCGCCACAGCACGAGCGGGGCGACCACGGCGGCAACGACGGGAGTTGGCAGCATGACGGTTCCTTTTCAGTCGAATCCGCCATTGTAATGCAGCTGGGCGTCGCCGAAGCAAAGGCCGTGGTAGTCTTTTGGCCATCTTTTCAGGAGAGTCACAGATGATTTCAGCTACCATCCACGCGCACCGCGCACCCGATCCGGTTCCTTCCGAGGAGCCGCCCTCCGATCCCTTCGAGGGCAGCGATCCGCACCAGCCGCCGATCCGCACGCCGCTCAACGACGAGCCGCCGATCGACCCGAATCCGAGCATCGTCGCCGGCACGCGCACGCTGCACTGACGCGGCGGTGTAATGCCGCAGTCGATCGCAGCGCCTGTCGTGCGCTGGTGGATGGTGTTGTCGCTGGCACTTGCGCTGACCGGGCCGGCGCTGGCCCAGGCGCAGGTGCATGAGCAGCCCATCGCCCTGCCGACCCCCACCGGCAGCATTGCCGGCACCCTGGCGCTGCCGTCCGCCGCAGGCCGGATGCCGGTGGTCCTGATCATCGCCGGTTCGGGCCCCACCGATCGCGACGGCAACAACCCGGCGATGCGCAACGACAGCCTCCGGATGGTGGCCACGGCGCTGGCCGATGCCGGGTTCGCGGCGGTGCGCTACGACAAGCGCGGCATCGGCGCCAGCTTCGCGGTCGCGCCGGACGAGTCGGCGCTGCGCTTCGACGCTTATGTCGACGATGCCGCCGCCTGGATCGCGCAACTGAAAGCCGATGCGCGCTTCACGCGGGTGGTAGTGCTGGGCCACAGCGAAGGGGCGCTGATCGGCATGCCGGCGGCCCGGCGCGCCGGCGCGGATGCGTATATCTCGGTGGCCGGCATCGCCGACGGCATCGGCGCCATCCTGCGCCGCCAGCTGGCCGGCAAGCTGACGCCCGGGCTGGCCGCCGCCAACGAACGCATCCTGGCGTCGCTGGAAGTCGGCGCGACGGTGCCCGAGGTGCCCGGCCCGTTAGTGGGGCTGTACCGGCCCAGCGTCCAGCCTTATCTGATCTCGGCAATGCGCTACCGGCCTGCTGAAGAGATGGCGGCGCTGCCGATCCGGATGCCGGTGCTGATCGTGCAGGGCACGACCGATATCCAGGTCGGCGTCGACCAGGCGCAGCGCCTGAAGGCGGCCAGGCCCGACGCCACGCTGGCCATCCTTCCCGGCATGAACCACGTGCTCAAGGCAGTGGCGGCCGATCCGGTGCGCCAGCTGGCGTCCTACAACGACCCTGCGCTGCCGCTGGCGCCGCAACTGGCGGACACCATCATCGGCTTCCTGCGCGGGTTACCGGCCGTTCAGCGGTAAGTCTTGACCGTAAAGCCTTCCTCGGGTGCCGGCGGTACGAACAGCGCGCTGATCGCTTCGAACTGCTCGACCGACATCGCCATCGCGCCCGGCGGCATCTCGCGGTTGCGCCGGTGGAGCTGTTCGATGCAGCGCGCATGGGGCGTGTCGACGAAATGCACCACGTGGTCGACCCCGGTTCCGTCTCCGGCTCCGGCTTCGGCTTCATCGAGCAGGCTGCGGAACCAGGCGCGCTGCGCCGGCACGTTGGCCGGAAAATCCAGCACTACCGACACGTCCGCGCGCAGCAGTTGCAGCACGTGCGGCGCGACCACGGCCTTCAGGCGGCGCGCGTAGGCGAGGTAGTCGTCGAAGCCGCGGATTTCGGTCGGATACAGCTGTTGCAGCCAGATGTCTTCGCAAATCAGCACCGCCCCGTGCTGGTCGGCCAGTTGGCGCGACAAGGTGCTTTTACCGGCGGCCATCTTGCCGCACATGAAGTGGAGGGTGGGGCGCATGCTGGTTACTCCTGCGGTTGGACAAATCCTTTGCAAATAGATTAACAGCGATATTTCCGCTAGAAAAGTTCTGTCCTACGCAGTAGGCCTGGATGCAACAACCAGCGCCCGTACCTTGTCCGCATCTTCCGGCGTGGCCGGGTTGTAGATCACCATGCCAAGGTCCGGCCGGCCATCCACCGCGAACGAGGAATATTCCATCGCCAGCAGCCCGGCCACCGGATGGCGCAGCTGCTTGGTGCCTTCGCCGTAGGCGCGCACATCCTGTTCCTGCCACAGCTGGTCGAATTCCGGACTCTGGCGGCACAGGTCGCGCACCAGCGCCTCGGCCTGGCTTTGCGCCTGCGCACCCGCGCGCGCGAGGTCGACGCGCAGGGCGGCCACCACGAAGCGCGCCACGCTGTTCCAGTCCAGCTGCATGCCCTTGTTGCGCGGATCGAGGAAGATGCGGCGCAGGATGTTGCGCTCCTCGTCCGGCCGCCCGGTATAGCCGAACACGGCTGCGGCGGCGCGGTTCCAGGCCACCAGGTCCCAGGTCAGGGTCTTGACCAGGGCCGGGCTGGCCGGCAGCGCGTCGAGCACGCGCTGGATGCGCGGCGACAGGCTGGCCTCGGGTTCGTAGCGCGGCTCGGGCGGACGTTTCAATCCCAGCAGGAACAGGTGTTCGCGCTCGACCCCGGTCAGCATCAGCGCGCCGGCGATGCGCTCCAGCACCTCGCCCGAAGGCGCGCCACCGCGGCCCTGTTCCAGCCAGGTGTACCAGGTGGCGCTGATATTGGCGCGCTGTGCCACTTCCTCGCGCCGCAGGCCGGGCGTACGGCGCCGCCCGGACGCGTAGCCGAGCGCCGCCGCATCGAGGCGCGCGCGCCGGTCTTTCAAATAGTCGCCCAGCTCCATGCTGTTAGTTCCTATACCAGTATGAGATCACTACTTTACCCCGATGAGTCCTGCCTCGATAGTAAGCGAACCCGCAACCCAACAGGAGAACAAACATGCGTGTATTCGTTACCGGTGCCACCGGTTTCGTCGGCTCGGCCGTCGTGCAGGAACTCATCGCCGCCGGCCATGAGGTGCTGGGCCTGACCCGCTCGGAGGCCGGTGCGGCGGCGCTGCGGGCGGCCGGCGCCGCGGTCCATCACGGATCGCTGGAAGACCTGGACAGCTTGCGCAGTGGCGCGGCGGCCAGCGACGGCGTGATCCACACCGCCTTCATTCACGACTTTTCGCAGTACGCCGCCAGCTGCGCGCAGGACCGGATCGCGATCGAGGCGCTGGGCGATGCCTTGCGCGGCTCGACCCGACCGCTGCTGGTGACCGCCGGCTTGCTCGGCCTGGCGCAGGGCCGCCCGGCGATCGAGACCGACGTGCCGCACGCGGTGAGCGACGCCGTCCCGCGCGCCTCCGAACAGACCGCGCTGGCGCTGGCGGCGCAGGGCGTGCACGCCTCGGTGGTGCGCCTGCCGCCCTCGGTGCACGGCGAGGGCGATCACGGCTTCGTGCCGATGCTGATCGGCTTCGCGCGCGACAAGGGCGTGTCGGCCTGGATCGGCGACGGCGCCAACCTGTGGTCCTCGGTGCACCGCTTCGATGCGGCGCGCGTGTACCGGCTGGCGCTGGAACGCGGGGCGCGCGGCGAGAAGTATCACGCGGTGGCGGAGCAGGGCGTGCCTTTCCGCGAGATTGCCGCCGTGATCGGGCGCCGGCTCGGGGTGGCGGCGCTGGGCAAGCCGGCGCAGGAGGCGGCGGCGCATTTCGGGTGGTTCACGCTGTTTGCGGGGATGGAGGCGGAGGCGAGCAGCGCGTGGACGCGGGAGGTGCTGGGGTGGGTGCCGGAGCAGGGGACGCTGCTGGAGGATGTGGACAGTGAGCGCTACTTTGCGGCTTGATTAATTAGTTAGCTTTAAAAACGTCGTCCCCGCGCAGGCGGGGACGACGGGCTAACTAATCAATCAAACGCCCACGAATAAAGCACATCCAGCGCCGTATTCGTCCCGGTCTGCAGCTGCAGGGTAATCGCCGGCGTCACCTTGTAGCGCAGCCGCACCACGCTGCTGGCCGTCGCCGCGCCCTGCTCGAAGCCGAGGTAGAGGCGCGACGAGATGCGCTTGCCCACCGTGACCACGGTGTTTTCCAGGCCGGTCGCCTGACCCTGGCCCTGGCGCACGCCGAGTTCGTCGAGGCCGAGCGAGTTGGCGATCTTGCTCTGGATGCCGCCGGTACCGCCCTTGCCGCCGAGGAGGGCGCCGGCCGCGGCGCTGAGCACGTCCGCTTCGTTGCCGGTGGCGCCTTCCATGCCGTGGCCGAGGACCAGCCAGGACAGTTTTTCGCTGTCCGGCACGTTCGGGGTCGAGACCAGCTTGGCAACCGGCGACAGCGCCGAGCCGCGCACCTGCACGCCGGCTTCGACGTTGGTTTCGGTCAGCTGCTCGCCGTCCGGACGCTTGCGTACCGCCAGGATGTCGATGGTCGGGTTGTCGTAGGCGCCGCTGAAGCTCACCACGCCGCGCTCGATGCTCAGGCGCTGGCCGTAGGCGGCATAGGTGCCGTTGGCGGTGCGCACGCTGCCGTTGATGCGCGGCGGCTTGTCGCCCACCATGCGCACCTGTACCGCGCCCGAGAGATAAGCGTCGGCGCCCATGCCGCGCAGGTGGAAGTCGTCGCCCAGGTCGGCGGTCAGGTCGATCGTCAGCGGCACCGCCTTTTCCTTCGGCGCGGGCTTGCCGTTGGCCGCCGTGCCGCGTCCCAGCACGATCACGTCGTCCGAGATGGTCGGGCGGTCCACCGGCGCCAGTTCGATCAGCGCGCGGTCGGCCTTGAACTTGCCTTCCACGGCAAAGCGGCTGGCGTCGCGGACCACGCTGGCCTGGCCGCTGACGATCAGGGTACGGTCCGGTCGCGACAGCGCCGCCAGCTTATCGGCCACCAGCTTCAGGTTCATGGTGGCTTCGCCGCCGGCAAAGCGCACGGTGCCGTCGGCGGTGGCGCTGCCGCTGGCGCCTTCCAGCCTCAGACGCTGCAATTGCAGCTGGTCGCCAGCCAGGACAGCGCGCAGTTGACCGTTGCGCAGGCGGATGCCCTGGTCGGGCCAGCGCGCCGACAGGTTGTCGCCGTTGATGTTGCCGTTCAAAGTCGGTGCGCCGACGGTGCCGGCTCCGTTGACGGCCAGGTTCAGCGCGCCGTCCAGTTCCAGGCCCGGCTGGCCGATCAGCGGCGAGACCCAGGCCAGCGAACCCAGGTTGGCGTTGGCGGTGAGGCGCAGCGGGCTGTCGTTGTCGAGGCGGCCGCGGATCATCTGCGCGGTGGCGTCCACGCGCGCGCTGCCGACACGGCTGCCGTCGAGCGCCACCTGGGCGCGCAGCGCGCCGTTGGCGACGTCGGCGCGCAGGTCGAGCTGGCGCAGGCCGAGCACCACCGGTGCGGTCTCGCCGGCAATCAGGTCGCCCTTTTCGCGGAACACGTGCAGGTTGCCGTTCAGCGCCGGCACGGCATTCGCGGCCGCGGGCATCTGCATGTCCAGCGCCCACTGCGCGCCCAGCGTCATGTCGCCGCGCAGGTTCTGGCGCACCGCATCCGAGGCTTGCGCCAGGTAGCTGACCGGCACCCCGGTGGCGCTGCCGCGCGAAGTCCAGTGCGGCCCCACCTTGGTCAGCGATTCCACCGTGATGGCGCCGGCCGGCAGCCGCACCACGGCGCCGTTGAAGGCGATCTGCTCGGGCTTGGCCAGGCCGGCGATGCCGGCACCCGGGGCGGCGGCGATACGGATCGGCGTCGGCGCCGCCAGCGTCAAGGCGTAGCGGCCGCGGTTCTGCAGGGTCTGCAGGGTGCCGGCCCAGGTGCTGTTGTTCTTGCTGTCGGTGCTCAGGCCGCCGCGCACTTCCACGGTGGCGTCGAAATCGTCGCTGCGGGCGGAAGCGGCGATGGTGTGGGCGCCGCGCGTGCCGGTCGATTGCAGGCGCGCGGTGGCGATGCGGGTGTCGCCGCTCGAATAATCGGTGACCTGCACATCGAGTGCCAGCGGATCGGCGGCGCCACGGCCGGCACCGAGGTTGGCGCTGGCGCGCAGGCTGCGCAGATTCTGGGTGCCCAGCAGGCGGATGTTCTGGCCTTCCAGCGCCGCGCTCAGCGAGGGCGTGTCCATGGTGCCGGACAGCGCGCCGGAGCCGCGCAGGCTGCCGCCGAAATCGGGACCGATCGCGGCCAGCTGCGGCGCGTCGATGCGCCAGTTGAGCGTGTCCTTGCCGGAGCCGAAGGCGCCCTTGGCGGCGACCACGTTGGCGCCCAGGTGCAGATCGACGTCGGCGTTCGATACGTGGCGTTTATCCGCCGTCAGCTTGGCATAGCCCCACAGCGGCGATTTCGACAGCGTCGATTCGCGCAGGATGTCGAGGTTGACCGAGCCGCCCATGTTGGCGCCCGTGCGGCCATTCGCGTCGAAGCTGCCGCTGATGCTGCCGGCCAGCGGCGAACCGAAGGCGGCCGGATTCAGGCGCTGCATGCCGCCCCTGGCCTTGACTTCGACCACGCGCGCATTCTCAGGACCCGCCAGCCAGGCTTCGCCGCTGGCGCGCAGGCTGCCGTTGTCGTTCTTGCGCTGGTTCGGCGCCCAGCCCAGGCTGCGGGCGTCGACGTCGAAGCTGGTGCGCGGCGCATCCATCGTGCCGCTGACGACACCGCTGGCCAGCAGCGAACCGTACAGGTCGGCGCGCACGGCGCTCAGCTGCTTGCCGTCGAGGCGCCAGGACAGCGTCTCGCCCGGCTTGCCGAAGGCACCCTTCAGGTCGACCGTGTTCTGGCCCAGCGCCAGCGTGGCGTTCACGTCGTGGACGTGGACGCCGGCCGCCGGGGTGCCGGCGGATGCCTTGCCGCCTGCCGTGGTGCCAGCGGATGAGGAAGAGGCGGCAGCCGGCGCACCGGCATCCGCCACCAGCTTGCCGCGTCCGCTCAGCGCCTGGTCGAACAGGCGGCTCGGACGCAGCGCAAAGTCGGCCGCGACCTGCCACTGCGGCGCCAGCGCGCCCGACGCATTGATCTCGGCATTGATGTCGGCCTTCGGGAAAGCGCCGAACGCCGCCGGATCGAGGTGGCTGGCCACTGCATTGACCTTGAACGGCTTTTTATCCAGCAGATTCGCATTGCCGGTGACGGCCACGCTGCCCTTGCCGGCCGACAGGCGCGCCTGGCGCACGGTCAATTCATTGTTCTGCAGGGCGGCTTCGGCCACCAGGCGCAGGCCGGCATCGCTCAGGTTGACGTTGAGGGTCTGCGTATCCTGCTGGTTCGCAATTTTGAGGTCGCCGGCAATCGCCGTCGGCTTCATGCTCGAATGGATCTGCTTGAGGTCGATCCTGTCGGTATGCAGCGCGAATTGCGCGGTGCCGATGCCTTTTTCGTCGGCCCCACGTTGGACGCTGCCGCTGCCGGTGAACTTGCCGGCACCGCCCAGGTCGAGCAGCACGTCGCCGAGCTGCATCGCCGAGAGGTTGCCGCCCAGCTTGCCGCGCATCGCGCGCAGCGGCAGGCGCTGCTGGTCGATGGTGCCTTGCGGGCCGTCGTTGCTCAAGTCGACGCTGCCGGCGATGTTGCGGTTGGCGTCGAGCTGGGCCGACACCGCCAGGTTCAGGTCCGCGGTCGGCAGCGAGGGGTTGAAGAAGCCCGGATCGATGTTGCGCGCATTCAGCGTCAAGGCCTGCAGCGGGATCTCGGCAAACGGCGACAGCACCAGCTTGGCCGTGCCCTGGGCACGCGCGGCCTGGCCGCTGGCGTCCAGCACGGTGCGCTGCAGATCGCCGCCGGCGTGCAGTTTGAGCTGGGCGCCGACCGAACCCGGTTGCGATTTATCCTGACTCAAACTCGCGTCCGCGGCCAGCTTGTACGGCTTGGTGTTGTTGATGGTGCCATTGGCCGCCACCTGGCCCCAGGGCGTGCTGGCCGACGCGTAATCGAGCTTCCACTGCTGCTTGTCGCCGTGCAGGCCGGCGCGGATATTCTCGATCGGCGTTTCGACGCCCTTGTTCACCATCACCAGCTTCGCCAGGCGCGCATCTTCCACCGCGATCTTGAAGGGCGGCGCCAGGCGCTCGGGCATGGTGGTCGGTTCCTCGGATTCCTTGAGGGTCTCCATGCGCAGCGACTGCGCGTACAGCTTGTTGATCTCGACGCCGCGCGACAGGTATTGCCAGGGCTTCCAGTCGATGTCGATGTTGTCGCCGGTGAGGACCGAGGTCTCGGTGCGGAACACGACGTGGCCAATGTGCATGTGGCCATACAGCGAACCGGTGACGCCGGTCAGGGTCAGCTTGCCGCCGCTGGCATTGGCGACGCGCTGGGCGATCATCTGCAGCGTGGTTTCGCGGCCCAGGTACCAGACCGCGCCGCCGAGCACGACACCGGTGACGACCACGCCGATCGCGACCCGGCGCGGCCAGCGGCGCTGGTGGGCGGGCGCCGCATCGGCCGCGCTGCCGGGCGTGTCAGGGGTTTTGTTTTCGGCGTTCATCAGAAAGTAAATCCAAGTGAGAAGTGCAGGCGGACCTTTTTCACGGCCTGGCCGTAGGCGACATCGACCGCGAGCGGGCCGACCGGGCTGCGCCAGCGCGCGCCGACGCCATAGCCGGCCTTCGGTTTCAGGTCGCTGAAATTGTCCGCGGCATTGCCGGCGTCGTAGAAGATGGCGGCGCCGTAGGGCGGCTTGAACCACCAGTCGTATTCGGCGCTGGCGGTGAACAGGTAGCGGCCGCCGGTGATGGCGCTGCCGACCGGGACGCCGAGTTCCTGGTAGGCGTAGCCGCGCACCGACTGGTCGCCGCCGGCGCGGAACAGGAAGGTCGAGGGCACGCCGTTCTTGTCGCCGGAACCGACCGCGCCGAATTCGCCGCGCACGATCAGGGTGCCGGACGGTCCCAGCGGTTTGTAGCCGACGCCGTGCAGATACAGGCGCACGAATTTTTCGTCGGTCAGGATCGGCAGCAGGGCGCCGCCGATCTGGGCGTTGGCGACGTAGCCGCGGGTCGGCTGCACCAGGCTGTCCAGGCTGCGCTTGGTGATCGAGAAGGTCAGCGGCAGGCTTTTGACGCGCGAGGTCGGCTCGGTGTCGCCTTCGATGGTGATCTGTTCGGTCAGCGCCGCCAGCGTCAGGCTGCGCTCGAGCAGCGGCGAGCCCCAGGCACGCTTGGCGGTGATGTCGGTGGTGCGGGTGATCTGGCCTTCCAGGTCTTCGCGCTTGAAGCCGCCGCCCAGGCTGTTGCTGTAGCCGTTGGACGTGGTCGGCCAGTAGAAGTCGCTGCGCGCGCTCTGGCGCTTCTGTTCGTACAGCAGGCTGGACTTCATGCGCTTGCCGAACACGAACAAATCGTCGTAGTTGGCCTGGACGCGGGCACCGGTGTTGGTCGAAAAACCGACACCGAGCGACAGATTCTTGCGCTTGTTTTCGGTCACGCGCACCAGCACCGGCAGCGTGGTCGGACCGGTGGCGGCGGACTGCTGCGGCCCCTGGCCCTGGTTCAGATCGCCGATCTGCTCGTTCAGCACCGAGGACATGTCGGCGCTGACTTCCACCGTGCTGAAATAGCCGGTGTCCTGCAAGCGACCCTGCAGCGCCTGCAGCGTCGCTTCGCTGTATTCGTCGCCCGGGCGGATCTGGTTCAGGTTCTCGATGATGCTGACCGGGTAGCGCTTCAGGCCTTCGATTTTCAGTTCGCCCAGGCGCACCTCGGGACCGCTGTCGAGCACCACTTTCAATACGGCGCTGTGCTTGTCCGGATCGACGGTGGCGCTGGAATCGAGCAGCTGGGCGCGCGGGAAGCGCGTCTGGGTCACCCGGCGCAGCAGGCCGCGCTTGGCGCCTTCCCAGTCGGCCGTGCGAAAACGCTCGCCCACCGGCATGGTCCAGGTGCTGCGCAGCGCCGCTGAATCCAACTGAGCCATCGGCGCAGTCGTATTGCTGCCCGAGCCCTTGTCGCTTGCCGCGAAGCCGCGCAGTTCGATGTCGACGTCGGTGACCTTGGTTGCCGGGCCGGTGTCGACGATGACGCGCGCCACCGGCGTCGCCCCCGAGGTATCGAGGCCGGCCGAGACTTGCGGCGTGTAATAGCCCTCGGTGGCGATCAGGGTTTTGACCTGTTCCGGCGCCACGCGCACCAGGCGCTGCAGCTGTTCAAGATCCATGCGCGCATTACCGCGCCAGCGCATCAGGTCGAGGTTGTTTTCCAGCAGTTCGCGCAGGGCGCGCGGGGCGTCGATCCGCACCGTGTAGTTGAGGCCGGTTTTCGCTTCGGCCTGGGCCGGATCGCGTGCCGGATCCTGGGACTTGTCCTGGGCCAGTGCACCGCTGACAATGCACAGCGCGTTCACGCCCAGCACGATTTGTGCCAAAATTCGTGGTCGCGCCGGCGCCATCCTCTGCTTAGCTCGTGCGGAAAACATGTCACTCCATTCGTCTATATACCAGCCCGATCTTAACGGAATGTCAAATAAGATGGCGGACGGTTTGTTTCGCAAAATAATTTCAGGAATATCAACATGCTTCAAGCTGACACCGCTCTCGTATTGTTCAGTGGCGGACAAGACTCCACCACCTGCCTGGCCTGGGCCCTGCAGCGCTATGCGCGCGTCGAAACCATCGGCTTCGACTATGGCCAGCGCCACGCGATCGAACTGACCGTGCGCCCCACCGTGCTGGAAAAAATGCGCGCCATGTCGCCCGAATGGGATGCGCGCCTGGGCGAAGACCACATGATCGATCTGTCCCTGATCGGCAAGATTTCGGACACCGCGCTGACCAGCGACGTCGAGATCAAGATGCAGGAAAACGGCCTGCCGAATACCTTCGTCCCCGGCCGCAACCTGATGTTCATGACGGTGGCCGCCACCGTCGCCTACCGCCGCGGCCTGAACGTGCTGGTGGGCGGCATGTGCGAGACCGATTTCTCCGGCTACCCGGACTGCCGCGACGATACCATGAAGGCGCTGCAGGTCGCGCTCAACCTCGGCATGGCCACGCGCCTGAAGGTCGAGACGCCGCTGATGTGGATCGACAAGAAGCAGACCTGGGAACTGGCGGAGCAGTGCGGCGGCCAGGCGCTGGTCGACCTGATCCGCTTCGACACCCACACCTGCTACCTGGGCGAGCGCGGCGCCGCCCACGACTGGGGCCACGGCTGCGGCACCTGCCCGGCCTGCGCATTGCGTGCGCGCGGCTACGCCCAGTATGCGCAGGAACGCGCGCACGCAAGCCAGAGCGCCTGATTTATCAGGCTGCGTCGATCGTGCGCCTGGCCCATCTGACCGACCTGCATGCCAACCGCGAGGCGCTGGAAGCCTGCCTGGCGCACGCCGCAGGGCAGGGCGTCGACCAGTATGCCTTTACCGGCGACTTCGTCGGCTATGGCGCCGACCCCGGCTGGGTGGTGGACACGGTGATGGACCACGTGGCGCGCGGTGCGGTGGCGGTGCAGGGCAATCACGATTATGCGGTGACGCGCGCGGTCCGCCCATCCATGCACGCAGAGGCGCGCGAGACGATCGAATGGACCCGCAGCCGGCTCGACGCGGCGCAGCTGGACTTCCTGGCGATGCTGCCGCTCGTCCAGCATCACGGCAACGCCTGTTTTGTGCACGCCAGCGCCCACGATCCGGCGCGCTGGGAGTACGTCTACGGCGTCGACGAAGCCGAACGCTCGCTGCGCGCCAGCCGCGGCCGCATCGTGTTTTCCGGCCACGTGCACGCCCCGGCCCTGTACCGGCGCGCCGACGATGGCCGCATGGGCCGCCACGTGCCCGCTGCCGGCGAGCGCATCGCCCTGGCGCCGCAACACCAGTACCTGGTGCTGCCCGGTGCGGTGGGCCAGCCGCGCGACCACAACAACATGGCGGCTTACGCGATCTTAGACGATGCCGCGCGCGCGATCACCTACTTCCGGGTCCCCTACGACCACGGTACCGCGGCGCGCAAGGTGATCGCCGCCGGGCTGCCGATCGTGTTCGCGATGCGGCTGGTGGAAGGTCTATGAACAGGTCAGTCGGCGCGCTCACGCCACCCGCGGCTGGCGGCGCGAACGGCGCGCCAGGTACCAGACCAGGGCAAGCGGCAGCAGCAGCGGCAGCATGAAGGGCGCCGCCACCAGTGCCATCACCAGCACCAGCGCCAGCACCAGCGCCGCCGCGCCGACGCCCAGGCTGCCGATGCACACGATGCCGACGCCGGCGAACACCACGGCCAGGATGCCGCCCACCAGCAGCAGGATGGCGCCGCCCAGCAGCATGCCGCCGCCCGCGAACACCAGTTCCAGCAGCGCCCCCAGCGGGCCGTCGACCGGGTTGCCGTCCACCATGAAGGTCGTGCCGCCTTGGCCGTCGAAGACGCTCCAGCACAGCAGGGCGAACAGGAACAGAAGGATGAGTGCGGTGCGGTCTTTCATGATGAGCCTCGTGTCGGTGAGTGGATGCTGTCACTGTAGCGGTAGCGGCCACGGCGTTTCCAGCGCGGTGCGACAGGCTGCGTTTTTGCGGGGTCGGACGGGTAACTAAGCCCGCATCTAACCCTTGTAATGCGGGGCTCGGCGTCTATACTGACAGCCTGCTCTGTCGCAGGAGGATCGTATGCACATCGTTCAATGCCTAATCCAGGAGAAGGCACGGGCCGATGCGGCCGGACACAAAAACCCGCCCTCGGCGCCACCTGCCATTCCGCCCATCATCATCAACCCGTTCAATCGGATTATTCCGATACCGCCGCCGATCGACCCGCTCGAGGCGCCGCCCGGCCCACCCATCCTGCCGCCCGGCATCCCCGTGCTGCGCATGTAGGGCAATCCAACCCCGCCTTCCGGTGCTCGCGCGCGCCGGATGCATCGCTTTGGTGCATTTAGTTTGTACAAAGCTTGTTTCATGGGCCGGAATTTCCTATGATCTGTTCTTTAGGAATTGTCCTACTCTATTGAGACCGACCCATGAACGACGAAGTATCCGACCGCGACGATGACGCTCCGGTGCAAGAGCCGCGCCTGTGGCAAGGCAACGGCTGGACCGCACGCGTCATCAAGAACGACGACGACGACGGCTGGGCTGTGGCCATGTACAAGGATGGCGAATCAGAACCGGCGCTGGTCGGCCCCTGGACCATGGGGCGCGACAAGAAGAACCCGAAACCGCTCGACATCAATGCCTTCCACACGCTGGTGAAGACCGCCTCCGAAGTGATCCGGCGCCACGAGCAGCAATTGCACGCGCAATTGCACAAGAGCACCGTGGTGTCCACCGAGCAGGGCGAGCTGAAGGTCACGCTCGATATCGTGCCCGACGAAGACAATCCATATGCCATGCTCACCGCCATCGACGAGATGGGCGAGCAGGTGGCGCAGGCGCGCGTGCAGCCGACTTTCAAGCTGTCGCCATCCTCGGCCATGGCCTGGGTCGAAAACGATTTCCGCGCACCCCGTTGACCTGATAATATTTCCCCAATGCATTTAAATGCCAAAGGGGAAATCGATGGAAAGCCGTCTAGACCGCCTGGAAGCGGTGCAGTCCATGTTGCTCGAAATCGGGCAGCTGTCCGCAAGCTGCACCGACATCACCGAATTCATCGGCGCCGTACACCGCGCGCTGGGCCGCATCATGTATGCGGATAACTTCTACGTCGCATTGGCCGAGCGCGAAGACGGCACCGTCCGCTTCGTCTACTTCGTCGATACCGTCGACCAGGGACCGAGCCCGGACGAGCGCGTGCCGCTGGCCTCGCCCGAGCAGTCGCCCACCGCCTGGGTGATGCTCAACGGGCAGGCGATGTCGATGACGGCCGACCAGATGCGCGCCAGAGACAATGGCCGCAACTGGGGCAGGGGCAGCATCGCCGAACACTGGATGGGCTGCCCGCTGTTCGACCAGCAGCACCGGGTGCTGGGCGCCATCGTGATCCAGAGCCACCTGCCGCAGCACACCTACGGTGCGGAAGACGAAGCGCTGTTCGCGCTGATCGCCAACCATGTCTCGAATGCCCTGCAGGGCCTGCAAAGCATGGACCGGCTGGAGCGCGCGGTGCAGGAGCGCACGCGCGCGCTGGCCCGCGAAGTGGCCGAACGCCGCCGCGCCGAGCAGATCCAGCACGCGCTGTACCAGATCGCCGACCTGTCCGCCTGCGCGCTCGAACCCGAGGCGCTGGCGGTCAACCTGCACCGTATCGTCGGCGAGCTGATGGTGGCGAAGAACTTCCTGATCGCGCTGGCGCACCCGGCCACCAACGAACTCAGCGTGCCGTACTACGCCGACGAAAAGGACAGCTACGCCCCCAACCAGCGCTTCCCGATCGGCGCCGGCATGGTGTCGCACGTGCTGCAGACGCGCCAGGCGCAGCTGCACGACGCCGGCAGCGTGGCGCGCCTGCGCGCCGCCGGCAAGGTCAGGGAGCCGCTCGGGAACATCGACATCACCAGCTGGATCGGCGCGCCGATGCTGGCGCACGACCAGGCGTACGGCGTGCTGGTGGTGCAAAGCTACGACCCCACCGTCGTCTACACCAAGAACGAACTCGACCTGCTTGCCTTCATTGCCAGCCACGTGGCGGTGGCGATCGCGCGCATGCAGGCCGACCGCGCGGTGCGCAAGGCCAAGGAAAGCCTGGAGCAGCAAAACGCGGCGCTGGCCCAGGCGCTGCAGCAGTTGACCGAAGCGCAGTCGGAACTGGTGCGCCAGGAAAAACTGGCTTCGCTCGGCCAGATGGTGGCCGGCGTCGCCCACGAGATCAACACCCCGCTCGGCATCTGCGTCACCGCCACCAGCCACCTGGTGCAGGAATTGAAACTCACGCGCGAGGAACTGGCGGCCGGCACCATGACCGAGGACAGCCTGGATGCCTTCTTCGACGTGGTCGACCAGTCGCTGCGCATCATGACTACCAACACCCAGCGCGCGGCCAGCCTGGTGCGCAGCTTCAAGCAGGTGGCGGTGGACCAGTCCTCGGACGACATCCGCAGCTTCAACCTGGGTCCTTACCTGAACGAAGTGCTGCTGTCGCTGCAGCCGAAACTGAAAGGCCGGCCGGTCAAGGTGGAGGTGGCCTGCCCGCCGGAGCTGGTGCTGGACAGCTTTCCCGGCGCGGTGTCGCAGATCGTCACCAACATGGTGGTCAACTCATTGATGCACGGTTTTGAGAGGAACCAGGCCGGCCGCATCCACATCCGCGCGGCGCTCGAAGACGACGGCATGGTGGCCTTCGAATACGGCGACGACGGCGCCGGCATGGATGCCGAGACGCTGGCCAAGCTGTTCGATCCCTTCTTTACCACCAAACGCGGCAGCGGCGGCAGCGGCCTCGGTGGCCACATCCTGTTCAACCTGGTGACCGGGGCCTTGAAAGGAACGCTGCGGGTGGACAGCAGCCCGGGGCAGGGCTTGCGTTATTACCTGCGCTTTCCGCAGCATCTCAAGAAGGTGCCGGTGCCGGCGGCGGCATGAAGCGCACGCACAATTCCCTGTAGCCGGTCGCGGGATCGATCTCGCGGCTGAAGCGGTGCCCCGGCAGCAGCGCCACCAGCACTTCCGCCGTGGTCCGCACCACGCATCCCGCCCCCATGTGGCCGCCATAGACGCGGCCGTCGGCGTCCGCCACCGACATGTGCAGGTGCGGCCCGTCCGGCCCCAGCGAGCCGGCCAGACTCAGGATCTCGAGGTCGCCGCGCAACTCGGCCAGCGTGTCCTTGCCGGCATAGCGCAGGCAGGCCACGCTCAGGCTGCCGATACCCTGCACCACGAAGGCCGCGTCGACCCCGTGCGCGCCTGGAATGGCGTCGAGTGCCGCGCGCAAATCGGCACCGACCGGAATCCGCATGGGCAGGGCATGCATCGTGGTTTCCATCATCTGTTTACCCTCCGAATCGCAACCAGAAGTTTCTTTAAATCAACAGTATTAAGATTGCAATAAGTAAATTTAAGATTCCGAAATCTCATTATTTTTGTGAGAATTTGATAGATTGTTTCCAGGCAGACCGACTATCATATTGCTGTCCTGAAAGACACTCATAAAAAATACGGTATATACGGAAATGTTTCAGAAAATTACAACTTTTGCTGCCCTGATCACACTTCTCTCGGCATGCTCCACCACCCTCGCGCCGGTAACTGCTAATCACTATGCCAGCACCGACGGCGCGCTGCGCATCCGCGGCGAACTGGTCGACAGCAGCAGCGTCCGCATCTTCGTCAACGACGCCAAAGTCATCGAAGACAACGTCTCGCTGGTCAAGGGCGATGGCGACTTCAGCGGCAGCTTCCAGGGCAAGCCGGTGCACGCCAGCTGCGCCACCCCGAGCGGACGCAAGCTCTCCGGTATGACCTGCCTGGTGGCCTTTGCCGGCGAGCGCGTCACCCTGACCCTGTAATCTAGCGCCGCGCCAGTCCGGCCAGCAGGTCGACCAGCTGGCCGATCTCGTAGGGCTTGGCCAGCACCTGCACGCCCGGCACCACGGCGCGCTGGTCGGTGTAGCCGGTGGCCAGCACCACCGGCAGGCCGGGGCGGCGTTCGCGCAGCAGGGTGGCGAGGTCGATGCCGCTGACCCGGCCGGGCATGACGATATCGGAGAACACGACTTCGGTATCGAGCCCGTTCTCGATCATGGCGAACGCCTGGTCGCCGCTGGCCGCGACCACCACGTCGAAGCCGGCGTCTTCCAGGCCGCCGACCACCGCTTCGCGCACCAGCGGATCGTCTTCCACGAACAGCACGCGGCCGGCCGCGCGCGGCATCGCCGTGCCGGCCTCGGTGGCGCCGCCTTGCGTGGCGGACAGCGGCTGGGTCGAACGCGGCAGATACAGGTCGATCGTGGTACCGCTGCCGACCGTGCTGGCCAGCGCCAGGAAGCCCTGCGACTGGGTCGCGAAGGCATACGCCTGCGGCAGGCCGAGACCGCTGCCTTCGCCCGGCGCCTTGGTGGTGAAGAAGGGATCGAGCGCGTGCGCCAGCACCTCGGGCGGCATGCCGCTGCCGCTGTCGGCCACCGTCACCATCACGTAGTCGCCGCCCGTGCGTTCCATGGTCGGCTCCAGGCTCGTATTGCGCACGCGGATCCGCAGGCGGCCGCCCTCGAGCATGGCGTCGCGCGCGTTGATGGCGAGGTTCAGCAGCGCCAGGTCGAACTGCAGCGGATCGATGGTCACCGGCCAGGCGCCGTCCTCGCAGTCGACGTCGAGCGTGATGCCCTGGCGTAGCACGCCGCGGATCAGCTGCAGCGAATTGCGTACCTGCTCGGCCGGATCGACGGTCAGCAGGCGCGCATCCTGGAGGCGGCCGAAGGAACCGAGGCGCGTGGTCAGGGCGCTGGCACGGCCGACGGTGCGCTTGCAGGTGTCGATCAGCGATTGCACCCTGGGCTGGTTCGAGGTCAGCGCCGCCAGCTGCAGGGCGGTGGTGAGCGTCTGCAGCAGGTTGTTGAATTCATGGGCGATGCCGCCCGTGAGCCGGCCCAGCGCTTCCAGCTTCTGGCTGCGCATCATTGCCTGCTGCGCCTGTTCGCTGGCGGCCACCGCCTCGGCCACGCGCCGCTCCATCTCGTGGCGCGCGCGCCGGATCTCGACGCTGGCATCGGCCATGCGCCGCGCCACCGCATCCAGTTCGGCCACGTCCTGCGGCGCATACGCCACTTCGATGCCTTTGCCCAGGTCGTCGGCGCTGCGTCCCAGCTGCTCGATCGGGGCGATCGCGCGCCGCCCGATCCAGCGCGCGCCCACCAGCGCCAGCACCAGCAGCAGCGCCATCATCGCGCCCAGGAAGGCGGCGGCATGCAGCGGCACGCGCCGCAGCTCGGCCTGGGGAATCGTGACCATGACTTTCCAGCCGACGTCCGGCACAGTGCCGAAGAAGCCCTGCACCGGCATACCGACCAGGTTGATGCCGTTGAAGATGCCTTCGCGCCGCATCCCGAACTGGCGCAGTGCCTCGGTGTTGACGGTGCGGCCGCGGTAGCGCTCGGGTTCGCGCGTGCGCGCGATGATGCGGCTGCTGCGATCGACGATCACCGCCTGCCAGTCGGCCGGGAAGCGCTGGATTTCCAGCAGGCGCTGCAGGCGCGCGGCATCTTCGCTCATGCTCAGGAAGTAGCGCAGCTCGCCTTTGACACGTACCGGTACCTGGATCACGAAGTCGTGCTGCCCGCCGAAGGGCGCCGTGAACAGGTCGGACACCAGCGTGCGCCCGGTGCCGTATTGCCCGATCAGCGCGTCGATGTTCGAGCGGCGCCGTTCGGGCAGCGGCTGGCCCGGCGCGGCCCGTGTGTTCATCAGCTGGCGGCCGTTCGGTTCGAGCAGGATGATGGCGCTGTCGCGCGTCGGCGCCAGCAGTTTGGCGTGCTCGTGGAATTCATCCAGGTCGCCCTGGGCCAGCGCCGGCGAGGCGGCCAGCGCGTGCAGCACGCCCACCCGGGTTTCCAGGTCGTTCTGGACCAGCAGGGCAAAGGCGCGCACCGCTTCGGTCACGCTGTTTTCCTGGGCGCGCCGCTCCTCGACGTAGACATAGCCGACCGCCAGCGCGGCCGCCGCAAAGGCGGGCACCAGGATGGCGAGGATGATGATCAGCAGTCGGGTTCGGATACGCATCGTGAAAGTGGGCCGGCGCCGCAGGGGGCGCGGCAAAGATGCGGTGATACTAACCGACAAACGGCAGCTTGTCCGGCTTCAGTCCGGCCACAGGCGATTCACTTCGTCCGCCTTGTCGATATTCTGGATCAGGAGTTCGACGTAATGCGGATCGAGGTGCGTGCCGGCGACCTCGCGCAGGTAGTCGCGCACCTGCCCGATCGGCCAGGCTTCCTTGTAGCAGCGCTCGTGGGTGAGGGCGTCGAATACGTCGGCCACCGCCACGATGCGCGCGTACGGGTGGATCTGCTCGCCCTTCAGGCCCTGCGGATAGCCGCTGCCGTCCCATTTTTCGTGGTGCTGGTGGGCGATCACCGCGGCCGCCTTCAGGATCGGCCGCTGCGAGCCGTCCAGGATCTGCAGGCCGACGGTCGGGTGCTGCTTCATGATTTCCCATTCGTCGGGCGTGAGGCGGCCCGGTTTCAGCAGCACCGCGTCCGGCGTGGCGATCTTGCCGACGTCGTGCATCGGCGCGGCGTGCATCAGCACCGCGGTCTCGTCGTCCGGCATGCCCGATGCCTGGGCCAGCATGTGGCAGACCTGGGCCATGCGGCGCACGTGGTTGCCGGCTTCGTTCGAGCGCGATTCGACCACGTCGCCCAGGCGCAGGATCAGTTCGGCCTGGGTATCGGTGATTTCCTGGTTCAGCAGGATGTTGTCGAAGGCGATCGCCACGCCCGAGCAGAACACGTCGAGCAGCTGGACGTCGATCTCGGAAATCTCCTCGACGCCTTTCAGCACCAGCAGCGAGGCCTTGCCGCTGTTGTTGGGGAAGTAGCCGACGTAGGTGTCGCCATGCAGCTTGGAGATGCGGTTGTGGCGCGCCTCGTCGAGCTGGGCCACCAGTTCCGGGCCGATGTCGACGTCGCCGACCTCGCCGAAGTCGCCGATCCTGGCCAGCACCTCGTACCGGCTCTCGCCGGCGATCACGCTGGCGCCGGCCACGCGCAGCAGCATGCTCTGCTCGAGCTGCAGCAACGCCACCACCTGCTGCAGCAGGCCGCTGGCGAAATCCTTCAGGTTGCGCTGCTTGAACAGGTGCGCGGATGCGGTGATCACGCGCTCCAGGCCTTCGCGGTAATTCTGCTGGGTGCGGCGCGCATCCTCGACCTTCATGATGTCGCGGTAGGCGCGCAGCGCCGCGAAGGTGGTGGTGAACAGCTTGGTGCGGTCGAGCTCGGTCTTTTCCTTGTAATCGTTGATGTCGTAATCGACGATCACGCGTTCTTCCGGCGCCTGGCCGGGCTGGCCGGTGCGCAGTACGATGCGGGTGAACTGGTTGTCGAGGTCCTGGCGCATCCAGCGTGCCACTTCGAGGCCGCTGTCTTCGCGTTCCATCACCACGTCGAGGAACACCAGCGCGATATCCTTCTCGCGCGCCAGCACTTCCTTGGCCTGTTCGCCGCTGTAGGCATGCAGGAAAGTCAGGGCGCGGCCGTCGAGGCGGAAACGCGACAGCGTCAACTTGGTGATGTCGTGGATATCCGGTTCGTCGTCGACGAGCAAAACCTTCCAGGGAGCGAGTTTCGGCGTGGCTGAAGAAAGGAATGACATAAGACGATCCAGTATTGAGCTAAAGCAAGACGGGTGCAAACGATTGTAGTACCAGTAGTTGTTATTAACAACAGGAAATGTTGAACAAGGTCTACAAATGTTCACTCTGGTGCAACAATTGATACAGCGCAAATAGGCTCTGACCCCGGTTTGCTGATCCCGGTTCGATCAGCCGTAGCGTTTCTGGCAGCGCTCGCACCAGAAGCTGCGCCGGTTGCTCTTGCCGAGATTAGCCTTGTGGAAGGGGATGTGGCAGCGCGGGCAGATCTTTTGCGCGTGCGCCAGCCAGTGCTGCTTGAGGGTGTATTCCCTTTTCCAGCCGAGGAAGTCGAAGCTGTACTGACGCGCCTCCTGCACCAGCGCGCGCAGCTTGGCCGGCGGCAGGGCCCCGACGGTGGAGCGCGGATCGACCCGGATACGGAACAGCACCTCGTTCTTGATGATGTTGCCGACGCCGGAAAAGATGTCCTGGTCGAGCAGGGCGTCGCAGGCCAGCATGTCGGGACAGGCGCGCAGTTTCTTGCGTGCTTTCGCCGGATCCCAGGCATCCGACATGACGTCGGCGGCCCAGTCGTACATGACGTCGATGTCCTGGTCGATTTCCTTGACCGAGCACGCATAGAAATTCAGCTCACTGCCGTCGGCGAAGCCCAGCGACAGCCGCGGCGGCTTGTCGCGCCCTTCGTTGACGCGGTAAGTACCGAACAGCAGGAAGTGGATGCGCACCACCATGGTCGGCATCTCGATCAGGAAATGCTTGCCCCAGGTGCGCAGCGACACGATCGGCTGGCCCACCAGGCGTTCCTTGTCGATGGCCCAGGTGTTGCCTTCGGCGCGCACGATATCCTTGCCCACGAACTGGGCAGTCTGCTCCTTCAATATATACAGCGATGGACCTTCTGGCACGGCGGACTCCTGCGTCTTCCTGTCGGGTTCGATTGTGCGCGGCATGCCGGCAGCGGCCTGTGCGCGGACTAACATTTGGATACAAAGTCGCGACGGTCGCCAGACGGACAGAGCTGTAAAAAGCGGCGTATATTCCCATCTGAGACATACCGAAAAGAGAGAGGAAAAGAACATGAAATCGTCGACACGATGGACGCTGGCGGCACTGCTGGCGCTGGGCGCGGGTGCGGCTTCGGCCGATGTGAGCGTGGTGTACGACCACCCCGAAAAATTCTACGACCTGCCGTTCTCGACCTGGGAACGCGACGAGATGCTGGGCCAACTGACCGACCATTTCCGGTCGCTGGGCAAGGCCCTGCCGCAAGGCCAGGACCTGCGCATCGAAGTGACCGACTTCGACCCGGCCGGACGCCTGATTCCGAATGCGCGCGCCGGCCGCGACCTGCGGGTGATGACCGGCCGTGCCGACTGGCCGCGCATGGAGTTGCGCTATGCGGTCGAGCAGAACGGTCAGGTGCTCAAGAGCGGCGAGGCCAAGCTGGCCGACATGAATTACCAGCAAAGCTCGATCAGCATCTCGGACAGCGAGCCGCTGCGCTACGAAAAGCGGATGATCGACGAGTGGTTCGACAAGACCATCGCGCCGCTGCCGAACCGGCGCCGCTAAGTTGCCGATCTGCCGGTTGCTTGCGGCTGCAAGCGCTGTTCGCGGGAGCAGCGCTTTTTTATCGCCTCGTGATTCTTAAAAACTATGAATGCGATAGAAATGATTTAATAGCTATATTGTTCATATGTTAAGCGTTTCACATTCCATTCTGTTCTGCTCAGCTATGGTGGGCGTTGATTCCAAGCGCAACGATTCCATCAAACAGTGAGGACAGAATGACCCCAAAGAATAAGCCGGCTGGCGCCACCGACGGTGCCGGTTCCGTCCTGAGTACCATGGCCGGTCCGTCGGACCCGACCCCGCCTTCCAGCCTGGGCAGCAGCAATCCGGTCGGCGACCGCCTGCTCGACAAAGTCACGGCCGAGAAGCAGCTGGCCGCCGACATGCCGTTCAACCCGAACAAGCCGGCCGAATATGGCGACGCCTCCAGCACGCCGCTCGAGGGCGACCACCACCAGCCGGCGACCCATGCCGCCACCGGCAGCACCAGCAGCGAAATCGCCAGTTCGTCGAAAGTCGGCACCGGCCAGCCGCCCAAGGGCGAGAACCCGACCGTCGACCCGCTCGACCGCGTGCGCGTGGATCCCGCCGACCGCCACCTGACCACGAACCAGGGTATTCCCGTTGCCGATAACCAGCACTCGCTGAAGATCGGCCTGCGTGGCCCGACCGCGCTGGAAGATTTCATCCTGCGCGAAAAGATCAGCCACTTCGACCACGAGCGCATTCCCGAGCGCGTGGTACATGCGCGCGGTTCGGCCGCGCACGGCTTCTTCGAAGCGTATGACGACTTCAGCGGGCTGACCCGCGCCGCGCCTTTCGCCGCCAAGGACAAGCGCACCCCGGTGTTCGTGCGCTTTTCCACGGTGGCCGGCGAACGCGGCTCGACCGACACCGCACGCGATGTGCGCGGCTTTGCCGTCAAGTTCTATACCGACGAGGGTAACTGGGACCTGGTCGGCAACAACATCCCGGTGTTCTTCATCCAGGACGCGATGAAGTTCCCGGACCTGGTGCACGCCGCCAAACCGGAACCGCATCACCAGATGCCGCAGGCCTCCACCGCGCACGACACCTTCTGGGATTTCGCCGGCCTGTCGCCGGAAATCGCGCACATGCTGATGTGGGTGATGTCGGACCGCGCCATCCCGCGCAGCTACCGCACCATGCAGGGCTTCGGCGTGCACACGTTCCGCTTGATCAATGCGCAGGGTGAGTCGCGTTACGTGAAATTCCACTGGACCCCGCTGCAGGGCACCCACTCGCTGGTGTGGGACGAAGCGGTCAAGATTTCCGGTGCCGACCCGGACTTCCACCGCCGCGATCTGTGGGAAGCGATCGAGTCCGGCAACTTCCCGGAATGGGAGCTGGGCCTGCAGATCTTTACCGAAGAGCAGGCCGCGTCCTTCCCCTTCGACATCCTGGATGCGACCAAGATCGTGCCGGAAGAACTGGTGCCGCTGACCCCGGTCGGCCGCCTGGTGCTGAACCGCAATCCGGACAATTTCTTTGCCGAGACCGAGCAGGTCGCCTTCTGTACCTCGCACGTGGTGCCGGGCATCGACTTCACCAACGATCCGCTGCTGCAGGGCCGTAATTTCTCCTACCAGGATACGCAGCTGACCCGCCTGGGCGGTCCCAACTTCCACGAGATCCCGATCAACGCGCCGGTGGTGCAGATCCAGAACAACCAGCGCGACGGCTTCCACCGCCAGTCGATCAACCGCGGCCGCGTGAACTACGAGCCGAACTCGCTCGGTGGTGGCTGCCCGTTCCAGGCCGGCAAGATGGGCTTTACCAGCTTCCCGGAAACCTTCCCCAGCGTGGACAAAGTGCGCGGCAACCCGGAACTGTTCGCCGAACACTATGGCCAGGCGCGCCTGTTCTATCAAAGCCAGACCCCGGTCGAGCAGGCCCACATCGCCAACGCCTTCCGCTTCGAGCTGAGCCGGGTGCAGACCCCGATGGTGCGCGAGCGTATCCTGGCGCTGCTGGCGAACGTCGACGCCGGCCTGGTGGCCAAGGTCGCCGAAGGCATCGGCATGGACGTGCCGGCGCCGCTGCCGCGCGCGACCGACGCCCCGGTGCCGGCATACGCGCCGTCGCCGGCACTGTCGCTGCTGAGCCGTCCGGGCCAGACCGGCATCCGCACCCGCCGCGTGGCGATCCTGGTGGGACCGGGCGTCGACGGCGATGCCGTGCGCGCCATCTACGACGAACTGCTGGCCGGCGGCGCCGTGCCGCGCCTGGTCGGCAACATGCTGGGCAAGGTCAAGACCTCGGCCGGCGCGCCGCTCGACGTCGAAGTCTCGCTGGAAGCCGGTCCTTCAGTCATCTACGATGCGATGATCGTGCCGGACGGCGCCGATGCCGTCGCCGCGCTGGCCCGCAATGCCCACGCGATCGACTTCGTGCGCGAGCAGTACCGCCACTGCAAGCCGATCCTGGTGCTGGGCGCCGGCGCCGGTCTGCTGACGCGGGCGATGGTGCCGAGCACGCTGCCGGACGGGTCGGACGATCCGGGCCTGCTGGTGGATGCGCCGCTGGCGGCCTTTATCGAGGCCCTGGCCGGCCACCGCGCCTTTGCGCGCGAGATCGATCCGCCGCTGGTGTGATGGCTAGAGGCCCCGGGCAGGGGCTCAGTCGGCGCGTCGTGGACGCCCCGGCTGGGCATCCTTGACCGTATAGTCGGCCGGCACGCCGAACAGCGCCGCCGCCGGCTCCTCGCGCTTTACATTCTCGAGACGGAACACGGTGTCGCCGCTGCGCGGGTCACTGTGTTTCGTGTAGACGGTGATCTGCAGCTCGGGCGCGTACCAGGTCTCGTCGGACACCACGACCGGATTGCGGTTGCCGATCTCGCCGGCCGGGATTTCGTAGCTGCGCAGCTTGCCCTCGGCTTTCACGCCGTCGATGGTTTTGCTGCCCAGGTCTTTGGTGACCGTATTCTTCTTCCACTTCGCATCGTTCATGGCCGTCGCCAGCGCATGGCCGAGCGGGCCCGCGTTGCGCATCCAGCTGCCGTCCGCCGGCACGCCCTTCGGCACCTGGATACGCACCTCGCGCGGCGAGCGGGCATCGCCGTCCGCCCGTTCCACGCGTTTGACGATGACGTCCTCACCGGCGTCACCGTTGCCGGCGCGCGCGCGCCACGCCTCGGTCCGGGCGCGCCGCTCGTCCGGCGTGCGTCCGCGCGCCGTCACCTTGAACGCGCTGCGCTTGCGCGGATCGAGGCTCCAGGCGGCGCCGGCGAGCGGATCGTTGATCACCACCTTGCGCAGCTCGCCCTGGCTGTCGCGCACTTCCAGGCGCGTGCGGCCGGCGCTGTCGCGGTACCAGGTGCTGACGTCGTGGCGCTGGCTGATCTGGTTGCCGTCGCCCAGGGTCTGCTGGCGTTCGCTGACGGCCTGCGCGCTGTAGGGGGCGTTTTTCACCGGCGCCATGCCGAAGCCGCGGAAGCCCTTGTGCGGCGGCGTCGCAGTCCCGGCCTGGACGGCGGCCTTGTTGTCCGGCGCCTGCGCCTGGCCGCTGTCTTCGGCCAGCGCCGGCAGTGCAAAAGCGGCCAGCAGCAGGGCCAGCAGGCATGTCTTGGTGGTGTTCATGGCATCCTCTCGGTGAGTACGTGTCGGGTAAAAATCAATTGGCGATCCAGCGTTCGTCGGACTCGTCGTGCAGGCGCAAGGCCAGGGCCTCGCCATCGCTCGCCACCAGCAGCTCGGCCCTGACGGCATCGCCGGCGTTGTCCGGGGTCAGCGGCAGGCCGAGGGCCACCAGGGTGCTGCGCGGGACTTCGGTCTCGACCATGCGTGGTGCCGGTTCGTCTTCGATGCGCTCGGCCGAATCCAGGGCGATGAAGGGATCGCCGTCGTCGGCGCGCACCAGCAACGGGCGGTTGCCGGCAGCGGCCAGCTCGATGGACGGTGCCTGCTGCAGGCGCGGCAGCGTCACGCTGAATGCCGCCACCAGTGCCAGCGCCGCGCCGGCCAGGCCGCCGCCCAGCGCCCAGCCGCGCGGCGACCAGGCCTGGTACCAGCGCCGGCGCGGTGTGGGCTGCGGATACTGTTTTGCGAACGCCTGCAATAAGGCCTGCTCGACGGCGGGCGGCGTATCCAGCGTGGCCATGTCGGCGCGCAGGGCGTCGAACAGCGGGTCGCGCCCGGCGTCGTGGTTTGGTCGGGAGTTCATGGCGTTCTTTCTCATGCTTGGAGCGGCAGCAGCCGCTTGGCCAGGGCGGCGCGTCCGCGCGACAGGCGCGAGCGCACGGTGCCGATGTCGATCTGGCAGACCGCGGCGATGTCGGCATACGACAAGTCGTGCATTTCGTAGAGGATGACGGCGTCGCGGTAATGCGGCGGCAGCAGGGCCAGCGCATGCCGTACCTGTTCGGCGCTCTCGTTGCCGAGCAGGCGCGCGAGCGGGCAGGCCCCCTCGTCGGGCAGGTCGAGCTCGAGCTCGTCCTCGTCATCATCGCTGGTGCCGGGACGCACCAGCGCCAGGTGGCGGCGGCCGGCCTCTTCCAGCTTCAGGATCAGGTTGCGCGCCACACCGAACAGAAAGTGCTGCAGCTGGCCGCGCAGCGGATCGAACTGGAAGCGCCCGGTCAGCAAGCCCATGAAGGCTTCCTGCACCACGTCGGCCGCACTGTTTGCTGCACTGCCGGCGCCACCGCAGCGCAGCAGCGCGAAGCGGTACAGCGGCCCCTGGTGGCGCCGGTAGAGGGCGGCAAAGGCGTCAGCGCGGCCGCTGCGCGTGGCGCGCAGCAGGTCGATGTCGGTGGGGGCGGGTGGGCTTGTCATGGTGATGGTCGTTTCACCATATTCCGCCAGGGGAAAAGAAAAGTTCCAGGTTTTTTTACGCCGCCTCGATCCACCCGGCTCAGTCGACCCGATTCACCCGCTCGAACTTGCCTTCGAACTCTTCCGGCATCACGACCACCTGGCTGGATTTGTAATTGAAGAAGACAAAACCCTGCTTGGCCATGGCGATCAGGGTCTTGTCCTTGGGCCGGGTGATGCGGAAGATGACGTCGCCGCCGTATTTATTAAAATCCATCACGCCGACTTCGAACAGCAGCTGGTCGCGCGCGTGGGCTTCGGCGCGGTACATCGTGGCCAGGTCGGTGACGATGATGCCGGTGCCGTCCGGCTCGGTTTCGGCAACGCCGTATTCGAACAGGAACAGGGCGCGCGCCTCGGAGATCATCGAGATCATCGAGTCGTTGCCCAGGTGGTTGCCGGCGTTGATGTCGGTGGCGCGCACCGTCAGCAGCGTCGTGTAGTAATACTGGTCGTCCGGGAAGTTGAGCTGTAATCGTGCCATGTCTGGATTTTATCCGGTGAGGGTAGGTCGCTTGATAATCAAAATTCGACGGGCATCAATATCCCGTCATTCTTTATCGGGTCAGCCTGTAGATGAGGAGGGCGGCCCGGATCGCGCTGCGTTCGATCGAGGCCGGGTCCAGGTCTTCGTCCGGGGAATGGGCGCCGTTGCCGCTGGCGCCCAGGCCGTCCAGGCTGTCGAGCAGCGGCGCCACGAACTGGATGTCGCCGGCGCCGCGCGCCTCGGCCGGCAGCGCGCCGACCGCGCCCAGGCCGGCATCCTGGCTGGCGCGCGAATACAGATCGAGCAGCTTCAGGTTGCCGGGCGTGACCGCCATCGGCGGGTAGGATTCCTGGAAAGCGATGCTGGCGCCGGCGCCGGGCAGGTGCCGGGCCACGATCGCGCGCATGCGCGCCTGGGCGCGGTCGCGCTGGGCATAGTCGAGGTAGCGCAAATCGCCGCTCACGGCCACACTGCCCGCGATCACGTTGGTCTTGCCGAAGGCGCTGCCGCGCGCATTGACTTCGTCGCGTTTTACCTCGGTGCCGCCCAGGATCAGGCCGGGATTGAAGGTGAGGCCGGGTTCGGCCACCTGCTGGCGGAAGGCGTCGAGGATGCGCGCCGCTTCGTACACGGCGCCGTAGCCGTTGGCGCCGAACACGCTCATCGAGTGGCCCTGGCGCCCGCTGACCTGCAGGTCCCAGGAGGCGGTGGCGCGGCGGCCGACGGTGGCGGTGGTGCGCCCGTCCTTGTCCGGGATACTGCTTTCGAAACTGAGCGCGGCGTCGCTGCGCCGCGCCAGGTCCTGCATGGCGGCGCGCGAGACGCTCTTGGGATCGCCGGCTTCCTCTTCGTCGCCGCTGAACAGCACGGCAATCGTGGTGCCCTCGAGGGCGCCGGCGCGCTGCAAGGCACGCAATGCGGCGATCACGATCACATCGCCGCCCTTCATGTCGGAAACGCCCTGGCCGCGAATGCGGCCGTTTTTCTCTTCCCACATCGGCACCGCGCTGCCGGGTTCGAAGACGGTGTCGAGATGGCCGAGCAGCAGCAGGCGCTTGCCCTTGCCTTGCTTGCCCTGCCGGGCTTCGCGGGTTGCGACCAGGTGGCCGGCGCGCCGCATGGCGGGGGGCATATCGACCCAGCGGGTGGTGAAACCGAGCGTATCGAACTGGGTGCGGAACAATTGCCCGACCTCGCGCACGCCTCCCAGGTTCATCGTGCCGCTGTTGATCAGGACGCTTTGCTTCAGCAGCGCGAGGGCTTGCGGCGCATCCGACCTGACCGCGGCGACGATGCGCTGCTCGACCGGGTCGAGGGCCTGGGCAGCGGCGCTTCCTGTCGTGGCGGCCAGCGCCGCCATGGCCAGCAGCCGGCCGATCGTCCTGCGCATCATGCTCTTTCGTAAGAATAACGATGCTCAACTGTACACGATTCGGGCGTGGGGCCGGCGCGCCGACCGCCGCCGGTGACATTGTGTGGATTTGTGCGCCCGGTCTGCAGGTATGCTGGTGGTATTTCCTTCTCCAATTCAGCCATGCACAATCAAATAAAGGCAGTCATCCTGGACGACGAGACCTTGCTGATCGAGGGGCGCAAGCTCGTCGAGAAAGAGGACATTGCCGAGGCAATCCGCGCGGTGCTGCAGCGGGATCCGGACGTGGTTCTGGTGATTGCGCCGGTGAGCATCAGCTTTTACAAGGGAATAGGCAAGGTGCTGTACACCAGCCAGCGCGTCGGGGTGCCGGTCGAGAACCTGCGCTATATGACGGAGGAAGGCAAGGTGGTGACTTTCGATGAGTTGCAGGCACACGTGCCATGAGATGAAGGTCCGTACCAGCCCGGGCTATTTTTTGCGATGCAAACGCCGGGCGCTGACCGCCTTCCCGTTCACATATTCGATCACTTCGATCTGCCGCGATCCATACACCGTCGGATAAATGATGCGCACCGCATCAGCGCCGCCGGCGCAATCGTTGGCACCGAGCTTCAGCAGATAGGTGGGCAGGCTGCCCTGAACGCCGGCGACGAATTTGGTGCCGCGTCCATTCGCGTACATCGTGCCCGGGCGTTCTTTCTGCAGCACGAACTGCTGGACACACTTTGGTGCCGATCTGGCCGGCCCGCTCCATGACATCTTGCCGGCCTTGATGGTCAGGATGGCGTAGGCAGGGGCCGCCGCGGCCGGCTGATCGTCGAGCAGCCAGCGCCCGGCGAACGGCATGTCCTGCGCCAGGACCGCCGGGGCGCAGCCGAGACTGACCATCAGTGCCAGCAGGCGTGCCGGCCAGCGCGGGCACAAAGCGGTTTTCATATTAATCAAGCTGCTTGGCACCCAGCTTGACCACCTGGCTGCGGATCAGACCACCGATCACTTCATAAATCGCCACCAGCTCGACGGCGCCTTTCCCTTCGGGGAAATTGCGCGTCACGATTTCGTGGTCGAACACCAGCTTGTCCATCACCACGCGCTGCACCAGGCGTGCCTGCAGGTCCGGTTCCTGGAAACGCGCGCTGAAACGGCCGCGCATTTCCTCGTGGCCGGTGGCCAGCAGCGTGCCCGGGTGTTCGTACTGGCGGGCGTCGGGCGCGTAGGTGGCGAGCAGGGCGTCGACGTCGCGCGCGTTGTAAGCATCGAGCTGGCGCTGGACGACGCCGGCTGGAGAATCGTGATCGAACATGGGACAGTCATGGCAGGGTTGAAAGATGCTTATTCTAGCGGTTGCAGCGGCGGCGGCGCGTCGGCTAAGCTTTGCGGATGAAACCAGACATCCATCCCCAGGCAGCCATCGCCCCCGGCTATCTTGCCAACCACGCCGCGCGCGTGTTCAACCGCGTGGTCGACGCGCGCCTGCGCGAGCACGGCCTGACGCTGGCGCTGATCGGCCCACTCCTGCTGCTGTCCTGGAAAGGACCGATGCTGCAGCGTGACATGGTGCGCGCATCGGCCGTCAAGCAGCCGGCCATGGTGGCGCTGCTGGACAAGCTCGAAGCCATGGACCTGGTGGAACGTGAAGCGCTGGCGGCCGACAAGCGTGCCGCCACCGTACGCCTGACGGCTGCCGGTGCGGATGCCGCGGCAATCGGTGGCAGCATCCTGACGGAAGTGAACCAGCTCGGCGTGGCCAGCTTTTCCGAAGACGAAGCGGCATTGTTCATCGGTTTCCTCGGGCGCCTGATTGCGAATCTCGAGCCTGCCGAAAAATAATATCATGTATGATGTAATTTCATCCATCAGAGGAGTTACGTCATGTCTGCCCGGATTCTTGTCACAGGCGCCAGCGTTGCCGGCAATACCGCCGCGTGGTGGCTGGTAAAGCACGGTTTCACGGTCGACGTCGTCGAGCGCGCACCCGCATTCCGCGACGGTGGCCAGAACGTCGACGTGCGCGGCAATGCGCGCGAGGTATTACGCCGCATGGGACTCGAAGAACGCGCATTCCAGCGCAGCACCCATGAGCGCGGCACCGACTGGGTCGACGAGGACGACGATGTCGTCGCGCGCTTCGAGGCGGATGATTCCGACACCGACAGCGGCCCCACGGCCGAACTGGAAATCCGCCGCGGCGACATCGCGCGCATCATCTACGACGCGGTGCGCGAGCGGGCCGCGTTTCGCTTCGGCGACCGCATCGAGGGAATCGAACAGGATACTTCCGGCGTCGACGTGCGTTTCGAGAGCGGCCAACAGGCGCGCTATGACCTGGTGGTGGTGGCCGAAGGCGTCGGTTCGCACACGCGCGAGCTGGTCTTCCCCGGCGAAAACGAGCCGCGCTGGATGGACCTGACGATCGCGTATTTCAGCATTCCCGGCCAGCCCGGTGACAGCCCGTATGCGCGCCAGTACAACACGGTGGATGGACGTGGCGCCACCCTGAAGCGTTCGCTCGACGGCATGCTGGGTGCTTACCTCGGCATCCAGAAAAAGCCGGAAGGCGAGAACGAGTGGAGCGTGGAACAGCAGCGCCGCTTCATCGAAGAGCAGTTCGCGGGCGACGCTTGGGAAATCCCGCGCATCCTCGAGGCCATGCGGCAGACGGACGACTTTTATTTCGACGTGCTGCGGCAGGTCCACATGAAGCGCTGGTCCAATGGCCGTATCGTGCTGACCGGCGATGCCGCCTGGTGCCCGACGCCGCTGACGGGCATCGGCACCTCGCTGGCGATGGTCGGCGGCTATGTGCTGGCCGGTGAGCTGGCCAGTGAGCAGGCCCACGAAATGACCCGTGCCGCCGCGGACCCGGCGCCGGCGTTCGCGGCGTACGAGCGCGTCATGCGGCCCTTCGTGAAGGAAGGCCAGAACCTGCCCAAGATCGTGCCGCGTCTGCTGTGGCCCCACTCGGAAATCGGTGTGACGCTGATGCGCGGCGCGATGCACCTGGCCAGCACGCCGGTGGTCAAAAAGATCATCGACAACGGCTTCGCGCGTGACGCGAGCCACATCGATCTGCCTGACTACTGAGTCAAAGCTTCAGCGCTGCATGGCCGCCGTATCCGACGCATAGGGCGGCCGGCGCCGCATCTTGCGCACGATGCCCTCGCGATCCAGCAGCAGCACCAGTTCCTCGCTGCGCCCGCCACCGGCACTGGCCGAATACAGCCAGGCCTGATAGCCGCTGTCGAAGGCCACCGATCTGGTCGGGCCGAATGCCGCCAGCAGCTCGGCGCGCGTGGTGCGGCCGGGTACGACCAGCTGGCTGAACCGGTCGACCGCGACCACGGTGCCGGGCTGCGGCGCCTGCGTGGCGCAGCCGGCCAGCAGCAGGGCGCCCACTAATAATAGATGCAGCCGTTTCATGGCGCGGCCTCCCCAGATGCAGACGCAGGCGCCGGCGCATCCTGCATGTACTCGAAACTGACCAGGGTATCGTCCGGCCAGCTGCGGTCCCAGATCGGCGCGTAATAGGTGCGGTCGAGCATGACCTGGCAATCGCAGTACTGCAGCTCGTCGCGCGTCTGTTCGCCGCCGGCGTACAGCATGCGGAAGGGCAGGATTTCGGTACGCCCGCCGGCGCGCAGGGTCACCGAAAACAGCGGGCGCTCCGTGAAGAACAGGAAATTGCCGTCCGCACTGTTGCAGACTTGCTCGGGGCTGTTCAGCGCGCTCGCGATCCAGCCGAATAGCGGCGAGCTGTTGGAGACCAGGCCCGCTTCCACACCAACCAGGCATTCCAGGCGCAAATCGCCAAGGCGGCGCGTGTCGGGCGGCAGGCCCGGCGTGACGACCTGGGCGCGCCAGGTCATGCTGGTGGTCTTGCGGTTGGCGATCACGGCCGCGTCTTCGCGCAGGGCCTGTTCGTTACGCGGCAAGGTAAAACCGTTGTCTTCCGCCACCGCGACCGGCACCGTGATGTGGTCGCCCACCACTTTCAGCGTGATGCCGCGCATGTTCACGGTCGGCAGGCGCGGCAGCAGGCGGAAGCGCAGGGTCGCGCCCGGCGCCAGTGCGTGCTGGCGTTCGAAGCGTTCCATGCCGCGGATCATTTTGCGGTAGGACTTGTCGACCGGATCGCGCGTGCTGGTGACGGTCACGGTTTGCGGCGTGGCGGCCGGCGCAGTGGCCGACTCCGGCGCTGGTTGCGTCTCCTGCGCAATGGCAGGGAGGCAACACAGCAGCAGCAAACTGCCGATCAGGCCCCGCATCGGCCACATCACCAGTAACGGACGCGGCCGACGTCCATGTGCACGAATTCCGAATCCGGGTAAAAGCCGACCCCGCCCGCCTTTTGCGCCATCGCTACCTTGTGCAGCTTGGCCAGGTCCTTGCCCGGGATGCGCACGTCGATCGCCTGGCCGTCCATGTGCAGGCTGTGCTTGGCCACGCCGCTGGTGTTCGCGTGCAGCTTGGCATTGCTCTCCGGCGAGCGGTAGCCCGAGATGATGTGCATGGTCGGATGGTCGCCGTACTGGGCGCTCACTTTATCCAGCAGCACCAGCAATTGCGGATCGATGGGGGCGACCTTGTTGTTGCGGTGGTCGCGCAGCAGTTTGTTGATGTCCTGCAGCGCATCCGGAATGAACTGGCCTTCCGCCCAGAAAATGCTGCGCAGGCTTTCCCCGGTGTGGGTGTTGTACAGACGCAAAATGCGTTCGTTGGGGGCTGTCGCAGCCGGTGCGGCTGCCGGCGCCGTTTTGGAGGCGGCTTTTACCGCCGGCGCAGCCAGTACCGATGCCAGTACGGCAGAGCTTTTGAGAAAGGAGCGTCGTTGGTTCATGAGGCATTCCTTACGCTGTTGGCGAGCACTTCATGATACGCGTCATGCGTAAAACATGCAGAGGGAGGATTCCCATTCTGTCTGTCAGTCCAGAACTACACGGAAATGCAATGTTTCCTGAACATAGCATTGTCTTCCTGTCATAGAATATTCGATCGCCGGATGCGGGACCGCGCCACCGCATACATATATGCATATCGATATCGGCATTTGCCGCCGGGCGCAGCGGACAAAGGAAGAGAATGCGTATCAGCAAACGCTTGTTGACCCTGGCGCTGGCACCCGCCGTCGTTGCCGCCTCCATCGCCTGGCCAGCGCAGGCGGCGCCAGCCAAGCCTGCCGCCGCAGCCGCTGCTGCCCCGGCCGAGATCCCGATCCCGGACATCCCCTACACCAGATTCGTGCTGAAGAACGGTCTGACAGTGCTGGTGCACGAAGACCACAAGGCGCCGGTGGTGGCGGTGAATACCTGGTACCACGTCGGTTCCAAGAACGAAAAACTGGGCAAGACCGGCTTTGCCCACCTGTTCGAGCACCTGATGTTTTCGGGCAGCAGCAACTTCAACGAAACCTTCATCTCGGCCCTGCAAAGCGTCGGTGCCACCGACCTGAACGGCACCACCAACCAGGACCGCACCAATTACTTCGAGACCGTGCCGACCTCGATGCTGGACTATGCGCTGTTTGCCGAAAGCGACCGCATGGGCCACCTGCTCGGCGTGCTCGACCAGAAAAAACTCGACTTGCAGCGCGGCGTGGTGCAGAACGAAAAGCGCCAGCGCGAAAACCAGCCCTACGGCCTGGTCTACCAGACCATCACCGAAAACACCTATCCGGCGAATCACCCGTATTCCTGGACCGTGATCGGCTCCATGGCCGACCTCGACGCCGCCTCGATGACGGACGTCACCGACTGGTTCAAGGGTAACTATGGTCCGAGCAATGTGGTGCTGGTGCTGGCCGGCGACATCACGCCCCAGCAGGCGCGCGAGAAGGTCGAGAAATACTATGGCGACATTCCGCCCGGCCCGCCGGTGGCCAAGCAGCGCGCGTGGATCGCCAAACGCACCGGCACCCACCGCGGCTCGCTGCAGGACCGCGTGCCGCAGGCGCGCATTTACCGCACCTGGAACGTGCCGGGCGCGAATACACCGGAAGAACCCTTGCTCGACCTGGCGGCGCGCGTGCTCGGCGGCGGCAAGACCTCGCGTTTGTACCAGCGCCTGGTGGTCAAGGACCAGCTGGCGACGTCGGCCAGCGCGTCCGACGGCACCAGCGAGATCGGCGGCCAGTTCGACGTGACGCTCACCGCGCGTCCCGGCGCCGACGTCGCCCGCATGGAAAGCGTGGCCGATGAGGAATTGCGCGCGCTCATCAAGCGTGGTCCGACCGATGACGAGCTGCGCCTGGCCAAGACCGGCATCCTGGCCGAATTTACGCGCGTGGTCGAGCGCGTCGGCGGTTTCGGCGGCAAGAGCGACCTGCTGGCCAGCTGCACGACCTTCACGGGCAATCCGGATTGCTATAAAACCTATCTGCAGCGCATCAAGGCGGCGACGCCGGCCCAGGTGCGCCAGGCCATGGCCGACTGGCTGAGCGATGGCGACTACGTGCTGCAAGTCAATCCCTTCCCGACCGGCCTGGCTGCCGAAACGGTCAAGTTCGATCGCAGCAAAGGTGCGCCGCTCGGCCATCCGGAAGCGCTGCGCCTGCCGCCGATGCAGTCGGCGACCCTGTCCAATGGCCTGAAGGTGGTGCTGGCGGAAAGCCACGCGGCGCCGGTGGTCAATCTGTCGCTGATGCTGGATGGCGGCTATGCCTCGGACTCGAAGGAATTGCCGGGCCTGGCCAGCCTGACTTTGCGCATGCTGGAAGAGGGGACCAATAAGCGTTCATCGCTGGAAATCAGCCGCGAGCTGGAAGCGCTGGGCGCCACCTTCGGCACCGGCAGCAACCTGGACGGCGGCTTCGTCAACATGAACCTGCTCAAGCCGACCCTGCCACGCGCGCTCGACCTGTACGCCGACGTGGTGCTGCACCCGGCCTTCCCGGACGCCGACTTCGAGCGCCTGCGCAAGGACCGCCTGGCCGCGATCGCACGCGAAAAGACGGTACCGCGCGCGATCGCGCTGCGCGTGCTGCCCGAGCTGCTGTACGGCCCCGGCCATGCCTACGCTCTGCCGCTGACCGGCAGCGGGACCGAGGCAGCGGTCGAGCGCATGACCCGTGCCGACCTGCAGCGCTACCACCAGACCTGGTTCCGTCCGAACAACGCGACCCTGCTGGTGGTCGGCGACACCACGCTGGCCGACATCAAGCCGCTGCTGGAAAAAGCCTTCGGTAACTGGCAGGCCGGTGAGGTGCCGAAGAAGAACCTGGCCACCGTCGCCCAGCCGGCCAAGACCATGATCTACCTGATCGACCGTCCGGGCGCGTTGCAGAGCGACATCGTCGGTGCCCAGCTGGCGCCGCCGCGCAATTCGCCGGATGCGATCCCGTTGACCCTGATGAACGACGTGCTCGGCGGTACCTTCAACTCGCGCATGAACATGAACCTGCGTGAGGACAAGCACTGGTCCTACGGCATGAACGCGTCGATGGTGTCGGCGCTGGGGCAGCGGCTTTATATGATCGGCTCACCGGTGCAGACCGACAAGACCGCGGATGCGCTGCGCGAACTGGCGCGCGAGTACAAGGACATCACCGGTCCGCGTCCGGTCACGGCCAAGGAACTGAAGGATGCCCAGGCCAGCGAAACCCTGAGCCTGCCGGGCCGCTTCGAAACCGTCGAGCAGCTCAGCAATGCCTACGGCACCATCCTGCAGTACGGGTTGCCGGCCGATTATTACAACACCTTCACCGAGAAGGCCCTGGCGCAGACGCCGGCGCAGATCAATGCGCTGGCCGCCCGTACCATCGTGCCGAATCAGCTGATCTGGGTGGTCGTCGGCGACATGGGCAAGGTCGAGAAGGATATCCGGGCGCTGAACCTGGGCGAAGTACGCCGGCTGGACGTGGATGGGAAACCGCTGCCCTGAGTTTCCTATAAGGTTGCCCATGAGAAATGCGTGGCCGTGATATCGGTTGTGCGTGCGCTTGATGGTCTCCGTTTAGATATGCGTTCAATTTATCGGTGTAATCTGAAATTGAAATTGGACGTATATCTGACACAGGTCTACACTCCATTCATCGCTAAACGCTAAATGAATTCGAGGAGTTGCAAATGAATGCTGCCACCACCGTGTCGAACCCGACCACCAACCAATCCGGCCTGAGCCGTTTCCTGCAAAGCTTCCGCAAGGAAGTGCGCCGCGCCCTGGAACTGGCTGGCGCCCCTTACAAGGATGGCTTCCTGCCGCCGCTGTAAGCTGCCCACGCTGTACCGATTTCTGCTTCGCTGCGGCGAAGCGATGAAAGCCCCCGCTAGCCGGGGGCTTTTTGTTGTGCGCTCCACGATCATATTCCATGTTATTGCATGTAGATTTGCTAGTACGTAGCAAATAAATTACCATGTAAACGTTGTAATTCTCCCGTAACTAGCATATTGTTGTTCCATTAAGTGCCACCATTTACGTCGGGGAGATTGCATGCCTGTTGTTTCCGCTTCACGCCGATGCCGGCTGGCCGTGCTGGTCACGCTGGTCCCCGCCGCCCTGGCTGCCCATGCCCAACAGGCCGACACGGCCAAGCCGATACCGCAGGTGGAAGTCCAGGGCACCAGCACCGCCTACGACCCGCGCCGCGACGATACCGCGATGAAGATCGTGGTCGGGCGCCAGGAGCTGGAGCGTTATGGCGACAGCAATGTGCTGGATGTCTTCCGGCGTATTCCCAGCGTGACCGTCAGCAGCACCGGCCGCGACACCCAGGTACAGATGCGCGGCCTGGGTGGCGGCTATACGCAGGTGCTGGTCAATGGCGAGCAGATGCCGGCCGGCTATGCCCTGGATACGCTGTCGCCCGAGCTGATCGAGCGCATCGAGGTGATGCGCGCGCAGACGGCGGAATTTTCGGCGCGGGGCATCGCCGGCACCATCAATATCGTCCTGCGGCGCAGCGTGCGCAAAAACCGGCGCGAGGCCAAGCTGGGCTACCTGGCGTCCAGCGATTTCCGGGGGCCGCAAGCGTCGTTCGACGTGGCCGAACGCGGCGACAAATCTTCGTATTCGATCGCCGCCAATGCCGAACACGACAGCCTGTCGCGGCCGCAGGTCTCCACGACCGAGGAAACGGTCGCACCCGATGGTGCCGTCACCCTGCGGCGCTTCAGTGCGATGCCCGAGGATGGCCGCATGAACCGCTTCGGCGCCAGTTCCAAATTCAACTGGACCCTGGCCAGCGGCGATACGCTGGAATGGCAGACCCTGCTCAACGGCAGGCGCTTCCGCAACCACGTGCATACGCTGGTCACGACCGACGCCGGCAACCCGCCGCCGGTGCCGGAGCTGCGCGGCAGCATGGAGGCCGACTATACGGCGCTGCGCTCGACGCTGGCCTGGACCCATGCCTTCGCGTCCGGCGCGACGCTGGAAGCCAGGCTCGGCCTCGACGGTGCCGAGGGACGCAACCTGCAGCTGCGCGCCGGCAATGGCGTCGACGGGCAGCCGGTGAGCGATGACAGCGTGCAGGCCGACATGCACGACCGCGGCATCACGTCCACCGGCAAGTACACGCTGAAAAGCGAGAACGGGCATGCGCTCAGCGTCGGCTGGGACGGCGGCCTCAGCCGGCACCGCGAGACGCGCACCGAACGCGATACGCTGCGGCCCCTGGTGCCGGGCATCGCCCCCGACGAAAGCTTCCGGGTGAACCTCAGCCGGCTGGCGCTGTACGCGCAGGACGAATGGAAAATCGGCGAGGCGCTGTCGGCCTATGCCGGCGTGCGCTGGGAAGGGGTGCGCACTCGGGCGTCCGGCAACGTGTTCGAATCGGCCACGATCCGTTCCAGCGTCTGGAGTCCGTTGGCCCAGGTGCTGTGGAAACTGCCTGGCGCCAAGGCTGAAGAGGGCAAGAGTAGCCAGCTACGCGTGGCCCTCAGCCGCACGTATAAATCGCCGGATCTCGGCAGTCTGCTGCCGCGCCGCCAGACCTGGGAAAACAACAGCCCGACCGAAGCCGATTTCCAGGGCAACCCGAACCTGCGGCCGGAACTGGCCTGGGGCCTGGACGCCGCCTGGGAACATTACTGGGCGAAGGACGCGATGGTGTCGCTCAGCACCTCGCTGCGCCGCATCGGCAATTACACCGCCAGCCGCGTCTACTTCGATGGTTATCGCTGGGTCATGATTCCGGTCAACGAAGCGCGTGCCGAAAGCCGCGGCCTTGAGCTGGAGACCCGCTTTCCGCTGAAAGCCCTGATCGAAGGTGCGCCGGCGCTCGACCTGCGCGCCAGCGTCAGCCGCAACTGGTCGCGCGTCGATGCGATCCCGGGGCCGGACAATCACATGGAGCAGCAGGTGCCGCTGTCGGCCCTGCTCGCGCTCGACTACCGGCGCGGCGCCTGGAGCATGGGCGGCAGCTTCGCCTTCAAGGATGCGGTGCGGGCACGGGTGGCCGTCGACCGCTGGGCCTATGCCTGGGCGCGGCGCGACCTGGATGTGTACGTGGTGTGGAAGGCGGGGCCGAAGGTGCAGTGGCGGGTGGCGCTGGCCAACATCCTGGGCGAGGACGAGGGGTCGGCGATCGCTTATCTGGATGGGGGTGGCAACCTGCAGAAACGGCGCTGGGATTATCCTGGCGGGCCGAAGTTGCGGGTGACGCTGGAGACGAGTTTTTAGGCCATTCACCTCAGCACGTCGCCCCCGCCTTCGCGGGGGCGACGTCCAGGCGCTGCGGGCTTCGCCTTGCGTCGGCTTTTACTTACTACCCGCCTTCTTTTTCTTCTGCTCTTCCAGGTACTGCTGATAGCGCTCGATCCGCTCTTCGCGGCGCAACACCTTCGAATGCGGATCCAGCGTCCAGGTCTCATTCTTGCCGATGGCCACGCTGCCGCGTCCGTCGGTCATCGGCAGGCTCACCACGCGCTGTCCCACGCGCACTTCCACCGGCATCGGGAACGGCGTGTTCTTTTCGAGCTTCCACGCCAGCTGCAGGGTGTCGCCGCTGCGCGTGGCCTGCAGTTCCGGCAGTGCCGCCTGATATAAATACGCCTGGAAGAACCAGTCCAGGTCGCGTCCGCTCACGCGCTTGGCGGTCGCCATGAATTCCGGCGTGGTGCCGTAGCGCGGCGCGAAATTGCCGGGGTGCGGGTCATCCGTGCCGTACACGGTTTCGCGCACGATGCGGTAAAAGGCGTCGTCGCCGATCAGGCCGCGCAGCGTGTGCAGCACCAGCGCGCCCTTGTAATAGATGTCCTGGCCCGGTCCGCCGCGCTTGGTATCGTAAACATCCTCCTCGCGGCGCGGCTTGCCCGACACGATCGGCGCCTTGTTCTCGATATGCGCGCGCATGGTCATCAGGGCCGCAAAATATTCCTGGTCGCCGCGCAGCGACTGCATGTACAGCGGCTGCATGTAAGTGCCGAAGCCTTCGTGCAGCCACATGTCGTCCCAGTCGGCGTTGGTCAGCTGGTTGCCGAACCATTCGTGGGCGAATTCGTGCTGCAGCAGGTCGTCGTAGCCGTAGGCCGTCTTGACGTAGCCGTTGCCGTAGGCGTTGATGGTCTGGTGTTCCATGCCCTTGTGCGGGGTTTCCACCACGCCCATTTTTTCGTCGCCGAAGGGGTAGGGACCGATCGTGCTCTCGAAGAAATCCAGCATCTGCGGGAATTCCGCAAACAATTCCTTTGCTCCCTTTGCGTGCTGCGGCAGGTACCACATGCGCAGCGGGATCGCGTTGCCGAAACGGCTGGCATAGCTGCCTTCCAGCATTTTGTAGGGACCGACGTTGATCGAGAGGCCGTAGGTGCTCGGGTTCCTGGTGCGCCAGTGCCAGGTGCGCCAGCCATCGGCGTCGGTCACGCCCATGGCGATGCCGTTGCCGGCCGCCACCAGCGGCGCCGGCACCGTGATGTGTTCGTCGACCTGTTTCGGCTTGCCCATCGGATGGTCGATGCAGGGCCAGAACAAGTCGCAGCCTTCGCCTTCGACGGCGCTGGCGACCCAGGGCTGGCCGTCCGGCGTGGTCGACCAGACGAAGCCGCCGTCCCAGGGGGCTTTCTTGGCCACATGCGGCTGGCCGTGGTAGCGCACGCGGATCGCCACCTGCTTGCCCGGTTCCAGGCGCTGCGGCAGCTGAATGGCCAGGCGGCCCTCGGGGTTGCTCCAGCGTGCCGGCGGCAGTGCCTGGCCGTCGACCTCGATGGCATCGATCGGCAGGTTGCGGTCGAGGTCGAGGTCGATGCGCTCGAGCGGCGCGCGCGTGCCGAAGGTGAGCAGGGCGTCGCCGCGGATGCTGCGGCTGCTGGGCTCCACGCGCAGCTGCAGGTCGGCTTTTTCGAAGTCGAGGGCCAGCTGATCGGCATTGCGGGCGTTGCCGGAGTTGGCGGTGAGGTCGGTGAGGGCGGGCGGGGCGGCACAGCCGGCCAGCAGGGCGCTGGCAAGGGCGGAGGCGAGGACGGTGGCGGTATTTTTCATCTGAGAAATTTATCATGCCGGGCGCGCGCCGCCAAACCCTCAGTTGCTGAATACTTGGGGCCAAGGAGGATTTCAACCATGAGCGACTTGACGATCGATATCGCCCGCACCGCGCTGGTGCTGATCGACTTACAGAATTTCAATGCACAACGCGAGTTGGCGCCGCATCCGGCCGAGCGCGTGGTCGGCAATTGCGCGATGCTGGCCGGCGAGATGCGCGACCGCGGCGCGATGGTGATCTACGTGCGTGTGCTGGCCGGCGAGTTGCTGGCGCTGCCCGCCGACGCACCCATGACCAAGCCCGGCACGCCGGCGCCGCCACCCGACGCCCTGTACTTTGCGCCCGAAGCGGGGGTAGCGGCCACCGACCACGTGGTGACCAAGCGCCAGTGGGGCGCGTTCTATGGCACCGAGCTGGATCAGCTGCTGCGCCGGCGCAACATCAAGACCATCATCCTGGGTGGGATCGCGACCAATTACGGCGTCGAATCGACGGCGCGCGCCGCTTTCGACCGTGGCTATGCGCTGGTGTTCGTGGAAGATGCGATGAGCGGCATGAAGGCGGACGCGCACAATTTTGCGTGCGAGAACACGTTCAGGACGATGGGGAAGGTGCGCTCGCTGCGCGAGGTGATCGATGCGCTGCAGGCGGGGACGGGGGATGCTTGATTAAGCAAGGCGAACGTTGAAACACCGTCTTCCCCGGCCTGGGCCGGGGATGACGGATTATTGCCGCAGTTTTATCGGCGGCCGTTCGCCTGCTGATTACGCGCATTGGCCTGCGCCTGCGCATTTGCATTGGCCTGCGCCTGTGCATTCGCCCGCGCCTGGGCCTGCTGCTGTTCGCGTTCCTGTTTCTTGGCCATGTGGTGGCCCACGGCGCAACCGGCGGCTGCGCCCAGCACGTGGTGCTTGCCGAGGAAGTGGCCGCCAACCGCGCCCACGGCTGCGCCTTTCAGGCAGCCGGGCTTGGCCGAAGCACCGCCTGAAGCAAAGGCCAGCGGCAGCGAAACGATCACGGATGCAAGGACGAGTTTGGTATTCATGGTGTTCTCCTGTTCAAGCGGCGGCGTGGATGCCGCCCAATGACTTCAGGGTAGAGCGTGGTACCGCACTTGAATGTGCGGCACCCCACGGTCGAAACAATTGAAACAATCCCGCGGCCCGATCAGCTGCCGCGGTGGATCTCGGCGGTGATCTCGTACGAGCGCAGGCGCGCCGCGTGGTCGAAGATCTGGGAGGTGATCATCAGCTCGTCGGCGCCGGTACGCTCGATAAAAGCCTTCAACTGGTGCGCGACGGTGGCCGGCGAGCCGATCGCCGAGCACGACAGCACGGAATCGAGCATGCCGCGTTCTGCCGGGCCGAGCAGGTCGAGGTAGCCTTCGACCGGCGGTTTCAGCCTGGTCGGGTTGCCGGTGCGCAGGTTGACGAAAGCTTGCTGCATCGAGGTCGCGCGCAGGTGGGCTTCGGCATCGGTGTCGGCGGCGAACACGTTAAAGCCGAGCATCACGTACGGTTTGTCGAGCTGGGCCGACGGGCGGAAATTGGCGCGGTAGATCTCGATCGCCTGCATCATCATCTGTGGCGCGAAGTGCGACGCGAAGGCGTAGGGCAGGCCGAGCGCGGCGGCGAGCTGGGCGCCGAACAGGCTGGACCCCAGGATCCACACCGGCACCTTGAGGCCGGCGCCCGGCACCGCGCGCACGTGGCGGCGCGGCGAGTCGGCGAAATAATCCATCAGTTCCACCACGTCCTGCGGGAACTCATCGGCGTCGGACGCCAGGTTACGGCGCAGGGCGCGCGCGGTCGCGTGGTCGGAGCCGGGTGCGCGGCCAAGGCCGAGGTCGATGCGGCCGGGATAGAGCGACTCCAGGGTGCCGAACTGTTCGGCGATCACGAGCGGAGAATGGTTCGGCAGCATGATGCCACCGGCGCCGATACGGATGGTCGAGGTGCCGCTGGCCACATGGCTCATCAGCACCGCCGTCGCCGCACTGGCGATGCCCGGCATGCCGTGGTGTTCGGCCAGCCAGAAACGGTTGTAGCCCCAGCGTTCGCCATGCTGGGCAAGGTCGAGCGAGTGTCGGAACGAGTCGGCGGCAGTGTGGCCTTCCGTGATCGGGGCGAGGTCGAGTATCGAAAATGGGATCATGTGTTCATCATACGCCGATCAATTTATTCGCGTGCGGCAGGCCCAAAAAACGGAAAGCCAGGCTATTTTTCAGTTAATTGCTGCAACTTCTTGTATATGAATGAAATTGCCTGTCGGCTAACGCGCGCACGCTTTGCGGCGACCGCCTTACACTTCGCTACCTCAATTTATCTTCTTGATATTGTTGAGCTTTCTGCCCCAAAATCCATTAGGAGAGCGACATGAAAATGAATAAGTTACTGAAAGCCCTGCTGGGTGCTTCCGTTGCCGTGGCAATGTGTGGCGCCCTCAATGCACAGGCACAGACGAGCGGCAGCTCGTCCACCAGTGGCGGTAGCAGCGCGAGCTCGCAGGACCAGAGTTCGGGCAGCTCGTCGAGCAGCTCCAGCAAAAAGAAACAGTCGAAGAAGCATGGATCGAGCGGCAGCTCGGGTTCCAGCGGCTCCAGCAGCAGCGGTTCGCAAAGCGGCGGCACCTCGGGTAGCGGCAGCATGGGTACCAGCGGTTCGAGCAACTCCAGCGGCGCCGGCGGCAGCGGCAGCAACAGCGGTTCGGGCTCCAGCGGCTCGATGGGGACCGGCAGCTCGGGTTCGAGCGGCTCCAGCGGTTCGAGCGGCTCCAGCGGCTCCAGCGGCTCGATGGGCAGCGGCAGCTCGGGCACCGGCATCACCGGTTCGGGCGGCACCTCCGGCTCGAGCGATTCGATGGGCACCGGCGGCACCGGTTCGACCGGCGCCTCGGGCTCCAGCGGCCTGGGCGGCAGCACCGGCTCGGGCGGCACCTCGGGCGTGGGCTCGTCGGGCGCCAGCGGTTCGATGGGCGGCAGCAGCTCGGGTAGCGGCACCAGCGGCACCGGCTCGGGCAGCGGTACCGGTACCGGCTCCAGCACCACCAGCGGTGGCGCCGGCACCGGCAGCCGCGGCTACTGATCCACGGCCGCATCCGGCCTGACAGCGCCTGCAGGGCGCCTGCAGGCGCCTGACAGGTCATCATGAAAACGACGACACCAGCCCGCAAGCTGGTGTCGTCGTTTTCATGCAGCTCTATACAGCTCTATATGTCCCCATACACCGTAATGACAGCTTCCGGCTACTGTTTTTACTGATTTATCTTGGCGGAATAGTAATATTCAAATTCGTTCGTTGCCGTATAGCCACAAATGGATGAGGCCGGCAACTTTATAACTGTTTATGTGCGGCAACGTACAGTTAAAATGTCACTCGTCCATATCAGTTGCACTCCTCACGAATAGAGCGCTGCCGGCCCGACAACTGCCGTACCGCGCCCATCACCGAACGATATTACCATGTCCATTTCAGCGCCCCGGCTTGCCCGGCTACCCCTCCTTTTGCCTAAAAAAACCGCTGCCCTGGGCGCCGCCATGCTGGCCGCCGCGCTGCTGAGCGGCTGCGGCACCGTGCAGATCCAGCCCTTGGCCACCGACGCGATCCAGAAGCAGGCCGCCAACGACCGCCAGGCCGCCCGCAGCGGCGTGCCGCCGATCGCATCCCAGCTGACGATGGACGAGGCGATCGCGCGCGCCCTCAAGTACAACCTGGAGCGCCGCACCCGCCTGATGGAAGAGGCGCTGGCGATGAACCAGCTGGATACCGCCAACCTGGACATGCTGCCGAAGGTAATGGCCAACGCCGGTTACAGCTGGCGCGACCAGGAACTGATCACGCGCAGCGTCGATTCCGTCACCGGCCTGCCGTCGCTGGCCAACCCCTATATTTCGACCGAGCGCAGCCACGCCGCCTACGACCTCGGCCTGACCTGGAACATGCTCGACTTCGGCACGTCCTACCTGACCGCGAAGCAGAGCGCCGACCGCGTGCTGATCGCCGCCGAACGCCGCCGCAAGGCGATGCACGTGCTGATCGCCGACGTGCGCACCGCGTTCTGGCGCACCGTCAGCGCCCAGAAGCTGCGCGACGACGTCAAGCACACCCTCGACATGGCCGAAGCCGCGCTGGCCGATGCGCGCAAGGTCGAAGCCGAGCGCCTGCGTTCGCCGGTCGACACCCTGCGCTACCAGCGCCAGCTGCTGGAAAACTTGCGCCTGCTCGAGAGCATCGAACAGGAACTGGCCAGCGGCCGCGTCGAACTGGCGGCCCTGATCAACGCGCCGCTGGAGCAGGCCTTCGACGTGGTCGAGCCGCAGGACGGCGCCCAGACTGCCCTGATGGAGATCCCGGTGGCGCGCCTGGAAGAGCTGGCGGTGACCCAGAACGCCGACCTGCGCGAGCAGTTCTACAACGGCCGCATCGCGGTCGAGGAAACGCGCAAGGCCATGCTGCGCCTGTTCCCGAACCTGTCGTTCAACTACGACCTGCGCTACGACACCGACAAGTACCTGATCAACAACCACTGGAACGACGCCGGCCTGCACCTGTCGTGGAACGTGATGAACCTGGTCTCCGGCCCGGCCCAGAAACGCCTGGCCGAAGCCGGCGTCAAGCTGGCCGACCAGCGCCGCATGACGACGCAGATGTCGGTGCTGACCCAGGTCCACCTGTCGCGCCTGCAGTACCAGATCGCCTACCGCCAGTACCTGCGCGCCGACCAGATCTGGCAGGCCGACGCCAAGATCGCCGAGCACGTGCGCAACCGCCAGCAGGTCGAGGCCCAGAGCCAGCTCGAACTGGTGGCCAACAACACCACCGCGATCCTGTCGCTGCTGCGCCGCTACCAGTCGCTGGCCCAGCTGCAGGGCGCGGCCAGCAAGCTGCAGGCGACCATCGGCCTCGAGCCGCGCCTGGGCAGCGTCGGCGAACTGTCGCTGGAGCAGCTGACCAAGGATGTCGGCGCTTCGATGCGCGACTGGGACCAGGTCAACAAGCCGGCCCAATAAGCCTGCTTATCTCTACCGGAACATCGTCATGAAATCATCTCTCGAACGCCTGCTGGTTGCGGGCCTGTTCGTTTCCCAGACCGCGCTGGCCGCCGCGCCGGCGCCTGCAGTCGTCCCCGCAGCGGCCGCACGCCCGGCGGCACCGGCCGCGGCCCGCCCGGCCCTCGAAAAGCAGGACATCCGCGCCCAGCTGGCGCCGCGCCGCTACACCACGGTGGCCGCCGAAATCGGCGCCAAGGTCAGCCGCGTAGCCGTGGTCGAAGGCGCCGCCTTCCGCGCCGGCCAGGTGCTGGTTGCCTTCGACTGCTCGCTGCAGCAGGCGCAGCTGCAGAAAGCCAAGGCCGTGCTGGGCGCGGCCGAACGCGCATTCAGCGCCAATAAACGCCTGGACGAGCTGAACTCGGTCGGCAAGGTCGAGTTGCAAGCCTCCGAGGCCGAACTCGGCAAGGCCAGGGCCGACGTCGCCGCCAACAACGTGCTGCTGTCCAAGTGCGCGATCGCGGCGCCGTTCTCCGGCCGCGTCGCCGAGCAGAAGGTGCGCGAGCAGCAGTATGTGCAGCCGGGCCAGCCGCTGCTCGAGATCCTCGACGATTCGGTGCTCGAACTCGAATTCCTGGTGCCCTCGCGCTGGCTGGCCTGGGTCAAGCCCGGCTACGCCTTCCAGGTGCGCATCGACGAAACCGGCAAGACCTACCCGGCCAAGGTGCAGCGCATCGGCGCCCGCGTCGACCCGGTCAGCCAGTCGATCAAGCTGAGCGCCGCCATCGACGGCCGCTTTCCCGAGCTGATCGCCGGCATGAGCGGTCGCGTCTCGCTCTCCGCACCCGCCGGCCAATAACACCGCACCACCCGAACCATCCTGCCTCGACCTCGCATGAAAATCACCCCTGTCCTCGACCTGTCCAACCCTGACCTGAACACCGCCGCCAAGCCGCGCCGCGCCCTCAACCGCCGCGGCCCGGCGCCGCTGGCGCTGGAACCGCGCGTGATGTTCGACGGCGCCACCGCCGATGCCGCGGTGGCCGCGGCCAAGGCGGCTGCCGCTGCCGTGCCGGTTGACCTGCCGGCCGAGCGCAGCGTCGAGCACACTGCCGTGGCGCAGCAGGACACCCATGTCGCCGCAGCAGTGCTGCCGGCACAAGCGCAGCGCCAGGAAATCGTCTTCATCGAGGACAACGTGCCGGACTGGCAGAAGCTGGCGGCCGCGGTGCAGCCGGGTGTCGAGGTGGTGGTGCTGGACCATACGAAAGATGGCTTGCAGCAGATGATTACGGCGCTGGATGGGCATGCGCCGGTGGATGCGATCCACCTGGTGACGCACGGCGACCAGCAGCAGATCGACCTGGGCGTGAGCATGATCACCAGCGCCAGCCTCGACAGCTATGCCGGCGAACTCGGCCAAATCGGCCAGCACTTGAACGCCGGCGGCGACCTGCTCATCTACGGCTGCAACGTCGCCGCCGGGACCGATGGTGCTGCCTTCATCGACCGCCTGGGGCAGCTGACCGGCAGCGACGTCGCCGCATCGACCGACGTCACCGGTTCGAGCACTTTCAAGGGCGACTGGACGCTCGAAGCCAGCAGCGGCCACATCGAGACCACGGCGATGGCACTCGACCGCACCGGCTGGTCGGGCGAACTTGCCGTGGAGACGGTCTACGACGCCAACTGGCAGCAACTGGTATTCCAGAACGCTACTGCCCTGACGACGGGCATGACCGGTACCCACGACAACGACGTGATGGTGTTCAGTAATGTCATCACGATCAACGGCCAGAAGATCGATGCGCTCGTGACGACCAAGCTGAACAACGCGACCATCGACAACTACGACGCCATTTCGGCCACCCAGGCGGTGTCCGCTGTGTCGGAATACTTCCAACCCAACCTGAAATCGACGGCGGCCGGCGGCAATGCCACCTTCACGATCACCTTCTACCTCAACGGCAACCACACCGCGGCCAATCTCGGCACCGTGGCGACGCTGCAGAACGTGGTCGTCAATTCCTACGACATCGATAGTTCCAGCGGTGCGGACCGCCAGTTCCAGAGCTTCCAGGGTTTCTCCAAGTACGAGCTGTCGCAAGCCACCACCCTGAACACGGTGGTCCAGGCCAACGGCTCGGTGACCTTCGTGGCCAAGACCAACACCAAGAACGACGAGACCTACGCCGACGGCTACCGCGTCCGCGTGTACTACGATTCGATGAGTACCTTCACCGTGAATGCCGGTGTCAACGGCGCCGCGGCGACGGCGTATTTCGCCTTCGATTTCAGCATGGGCCCGGACTGGGCCGGCGCCATCACGACCAAGGACACGCCGGCCCCGAGCCTGAGCTACGGCGCGACCACCTTCGCCGAATCCGCGGCCAACGACGGCGCGATCGATGCCACCACGACGATCACCCTGAAGAACGGCACCTTCAGCGGCACGGCCGGCCAGGACCTGTCCGGCGTCACCTTCGCCAACCTGCCGTCAGGCCTGACGGCACACGTCACGCTGACCAGCGACCCCGCTGTCGCCACCCTGACCTTCACGGGCAAGGCGGGCGCGCACGCGAGCGTCAACGACGTCAATAACTTCGGCATCACCTTTGCCGATGCGGCTTTCACCAGCGGCCGTGCCGATGCCGTCACCGGCGCCAGCCGCGCCGACCTGAAGATCGACTTCGCCGATCCGCCGGCCGACACCACCGCACCCGTCGTGGCCGCGAGCCAGAGCTTCAGCTACGCCGAAAACCGCGGCAGCACGGCCGGCGCCATCGGCACGGTGTCCGCCACCGATGCCGTCGGCGTTACCGGATTCCGCTTCGCCGCCAACAACGGCACGACCAGCGCCGACGGCTGGTTCGTCATCGGCAGCGACGGCAAGATCTCGCTGACCGACGCTGGCCGCGCCGCTGGCGCCGCCAGCAACGATTACGAGACCGGCGCCAACAGCTTCACCTACGGCGTGCAGGCGGGCGATGCGGCCGGCAACTGGTCCACGGTGATGAGCGTGACGCTGAACCTTACCGACGTCGACGAAGTCGCGCCGACCGTCGTCATCACCGCCGACAGCGACAGCCTGAAGGCCGGCGACAGCACGACGCTGCACTTCACCTTCAGCGAAGACGTCGGCGCCAGCTTCACCGCCGCCGACATCAGCCTCGACTCGGGCACGATCGGCACGCTGACCAAGGTTGACGCGACCCACTACACCGCCACGTACACGCCGGCCGAGAACCTGGATTCGACCAGCGTCGGGATCCGTGTCGATACCGGCCGCTTTGCCGACACCACCGGCAACCTGAATACGGCGCCGGGCGACTACGCGTTTTCGGTCGATACCGCGCCGCCGGTGATCGCCGGGCCCGGCCAGGCCGGCGCCGCATCCAGCGCAGTGAGCGTGCCCGAGGGTACGGTCGAGGTCTACGGCTTCAGCGCCGCCAAGGGCACCATCTGGGAGCTGGCCGGCGAGGACGCCGCCCACTTCACGATCGGCGAACGCGGCGAACTGAGCTTCAACGCCGCGCCGGACTTCGAAGCGCCGCAGGACACCGCCAGCGACGGCAGGAACACCTACCTGGTGCAGGTGCGCGCGACCGACCCGGCCGGCAACCTCAGCACCCAGGATGTCAAGGTCACGGTCACCAACGTGAACGAAGCCCCTGTTGCCGCCGGCGCCGCCCTCGTCACGGCGGAGGACACCATCAAGAGCGGCACGCTGCCGGCCGCCACCGACGTCGATGGCGACACCGTCACCTATGCCAAGGCCGGCAATCCAGCCCACGGCACGCTGGTCATCAACGGGAACGGCACCTATCTCTATGCCCCGGCCGCCAACTACAACGGCGCGGACAGCTTCAGCTATACCGTCAGCGACGGCAAGGGCGGCAGCAATACCTATGTCGTCGCGGTGACGGTCACGCCGGTCAACGATGCCCCGACCGCGTCCGGCACCAGCATCGCCACGCCCGAGGACACGCCGAAGAGCGGCAGCCTGCCGGCGGCCACCGATGTGGACGGCGATGCGGTCACCTACGCCAAGGCCGGCGATCCAGCCCACGGCACGGTGGTCATCGGCGAAGACGGCAAGTACAGTTACACCCCGGCCGCCGACTACAATGGCGCCGACAGCTTCACCTACACCGTCAGCGACGGCAAGGGCGGCAGCAACACCTACACGATCGCGGTGACCGTCACCCCGGTCAACGATGCGCCGGCCGGTGCCGGCACCAGCATCGCCGCGCTCGAAGACACGCCGAAGAGCGGCAGCCTGCCGGTGGTTATCGACGTGGATGGC
>Ga0265797_10000870_pt1 | contig 54690 bp, 48 predicted proteins | sample P2T30metagenome_FD_192433 | JGI IMG/M metagenome (GOLD analysis project Ga0265797, IMG submission 192433) | Plant litter microbial communities from East Loma Ridge, Irvine, California - P2 T30 | ecosystem: Environmental > Terrestrial > Plant litter > Unclassified | place: USA: California...
CCAAAAATCGGTGCCAGACCAGCGGCAACAGCGGCACCGAGCGCCGTTTCGCGGCAATCGAGCGCGATGTTGCCGTGATCGCGTCGAACTATTGCACGAAAGAAGACCTCGTCAAGGTGGAAATGAAAATGCTGGATCGCTTCGGCCGCCTCGATGCCACGCTGGCCGAACTGGAAAGCCGGGTGGTGCGCTGGGTCTTCGCCTCGGTTCTATCGGTCGCCGCCATGTGCTTCGCGGCCAGCAGAATTTTCTAGAACATCCGCGCCTGCGCGTCCGCCGCGTTCCCCAGTAACTCCACCAGCAGTTTCTTGATCGGCGCCGGCAGCGCCGCATCCGCCACTTTTCCGATATCGAGCCACAGCACGCTGCCGTCGCTTGCCAGCGGCGCCCGTTGCTGCAGCGCGATCAGCATCGGCACGATGTGCAGCTTGTAGTGCGTAAAGCCGTGCGTCACGGTGCGCAGGCGTTCCTGCGATTCGGCCACGCCGTACGGTTGCACCGCACGGGACACGGCTTCCTCGTCCACTTCAACGTGTTCCTCATCGTCGATCAGGATGTGACCGGCCACTTCCGGCAGCGACAGCAGGCCGCCCCAGATGCCGGATGCCGGGCGCTGTTCCAGCAGCACCTGGCCGTCGTGCACAATCAGCAGCATCACCGCGTGCTTTTCCGGCGTGCTCTTTTTCGGCTTGCGTACCGGTAGTTCCTTCGTCCGGCCGGTGTTGTACGCCACGCAGCGCGGCTGCATGGGGCAGCGTGAGCAATCGGGGCTGCTGCGCGTGCACAGTGTGGCGCCCATGTCCATCAACCCCTGCGTGTACGACTCGATGCCATCCATCGGCAGCAGCGCCTCGGCGCGGCGCCACATCGCTTCCTCCGTGCGGCGCTCGCCCGGATAGGTGTCGATGCCGAACACGCGCGCGAACACGCGCTTGACGTTGCCGTCCATGATGGCCGCGCGCACGCCGCCGGAAAACGCCGCGATGGCCGCCGCCGTCGAGCGGCCGATGCCGGGCAGGTCGACCAGTAGCGCAGGGTCGGACGGGAACACGCCGCCATATTCGGCCACGACGCGCTGAGCGCATTTGTGCAAATTGCGCGCGCGGGTGTAGTAACCCAGGCCGCTCCACTGCGCCATCACGTCCTCCACGGGCGCCGCCGCCAGGTCCTGCACGGTGGGGAAGCGCTCCAGGAAGCGCGCGTAATATCCCAGCACGGCGGCGACCTGCGTCTGCTGCAGCATGATCTCGGAAAGCCAGATGCGGTAGGCGTCGCGCGTGTTCTGCCAGGGGAGGGTATGGCGGCCGTGCTGTTGTTGCCAGCCGATCAGCGTGGCGGAAAAAGAGGGATCGACAAAGTCTTCGTGCTGCAAGGTGGTCCTTAGAAATGGCGGTCAGGCCGCGGCGGCGATGAGTTCCGCATCGATGGCGCTGCCGATGGCGGCGGCCAGTTCGGCCAGGCGCGCCTTTTGCTGTTCCAGCGCGGCCTGGCCGGCTTCGAACGTTTCGATTTTCTGTTCCAGCGAATCGGCCGCGTCGTGGATGCGCTGGATCGATGCCTGGCGGTGTTTCAGTTGTTCCTTATGCTGGCGGATGTGCGCTTCCAGTGGCGTCATGATGCCCTTCAGCCAGCCCTCCGCGTCGGCATTGGCCGCCTTGAAGCAGCGCTTTACCTGCGAGGCGATAGTGTCGAAGAAGCGCTCGATCAATACCACGCGGCTCGTCAGCAGCAACGTCGCCGTGCCGAACTGCTTTTGATAGATCGCCTCCACTTCCGACACTTCGCTGCGGTATTTCGCCAGCGAGAACGGTGGCGGCAGCGCGATCGCCACCCCGTGCTCGCCGGAGAATTTCCGGTACATGACCTCCATCATGTCGCGGATCTCCGCCACCTTGCGTTCCGACGCCTCCAGCTCCGCCTGCACGCTGTCGAAGAACACGCGCACGGCGTCGCGCATGCCGGTGGAGAAGCGGCTGCGGCCCATCGCGTCGCGCACCTGCAGCACATGGTCACGCAGCACATCCATGCCCAACGTGCCATACAGTTCCGTCGACAGGCGCGTAAACACGGCGCGCGTGGCCTGCAGGCGGAACAGGCTGGCGTCGAACTCGCGCTTTTCCGCGTCCACGCGGCGCATCATGTGGGCGATGACGTTCTGGTTCTTGCCGCGCAGGCTGCGCAGCTCGTGCAGCTGTTCCGTGAAGCCGCGCATGCGCGCCGTCAGCAACGCCTGTTGTGCCGCGTTGAGCGATTGCAGATCGTCCGCCAGCCGGCGTCGCACGATCTCCTGCTTGGCCGGAATCAGCTCCTGGAACAGCGCCGTCTCCAGTTCGGCGATGCGGCTGCGCTCCAGCAGCGGTGTGTCGTCGGTGATCTTCGCCACCAGCGCCTTGTGGGCCGAGACGGGAAAGACCTGGCCCGCATCCACGCCCAGCAGGTGCGCCACGTGTTCGCGCTGGCGGCCGATCTCGTCGTCCACCTGCGCATCGGAGCGCAAGGCGTCCCACATGCCGTCGATCTTGTTGAGGACCACGAGGCGGCCGGCCCCCGCGCCGATATGCTCGCGCCAGACTTCGATATCGCTTTTCGTCACGCCCGTGTCGGCGCCCAGGATGAACAACACCGCGTGCGCGTGCGGGATCAGGTTCAAGGTCAGTTCCGGCTCCGTGCCGATCGCGTTCAGGCCCGGCGTATCGAGGATGACCAGGCCCTGTTTCAGCAGCGGATGCGGGAAGTTGATGATCGCATGGCGCCAGCGCGAGATCTCGACTTCGCCCGCGTCGTTCAGCGTGACGGGCAAGTCGGGATCCTCCGGGTCGTACAGGCCGTAGCGCTGCGCTTCCTCCACGCTGACGTGGCGCGTCTGGCTGACCTGGCGGAACACCTCGTGCATCTCGTCAGCCGCATCCACGTTCAGCGGCAGGATCGTCCAGGCGCGCAGGTCGTCGCGGTAGTCGCTGGTGGAGAGGTTTGCGGCGCGCGTCTCAATCGGCAGCAGCCGGATCGACGGCGGGCAGGCGGGATCGTACGACAGCTCCGTGGGGCACATCGTCGTGCGCCCCGCGGCGGAAGGCAGGATGCGCTGGCCGTAGCCGGCAAAGAAGATCGCGTTGATCAGTTCCGATTTCCCGCGCGAGAATTCGGCCACGAACGCCACCGACAGCTTGTCGTCCGACAGCCGCGCCAGCGTGGCGGCCAGGCGCCCTTCGGTCGCCCCGTCCAGCAGGCCGGCCGCCGTCACCCAGGCACGGTAGTCCTGCAGTGCCGCCACCACGCCCTGGCGCCATGCGCTGTACTGTTCGAGATCCCTGACCATGGTGTCTTTTACCTTATTTTTGACACTTGATGCAATAGAAGGTCGAGCGCTGCCCCTGCTTGATCTGGCGGATCGGCGTCGTGCAGACGCGGCACGGCACGTCAGTCCGGTCGTAGACGAAATACGATTGCTGGAAGTAGCCCGACTGGCCGTTCACGCTGATGAAGTCGCGCAGCGTGCTGCCGCCCTGCACGATCGCCTCGGCCAGCACGTCGCGGATCGCCTGCGCCAGCCTGTCGTAGCGCGCCAGGCCGATGCGCCCGGCCGGCGTCTTCGGGTTGATCCCAGCGCGGAACAGGCTTTCGGAACAGTAGATGTTACCGACGCCGACGACGATGTCGCCCGCCATCAGCACCTGCTTGACGCTCGTGCTGCGCCCGCGCGTGCGCCGGAACAGCAGCTCGCCCGTGAAGTCGGGGCCCAGCGGCTCCACGCCCAGCCCGCGCAGCAGCTGGTGGGCGTCGACGTCGCCGTCGTCCTTCGGGTGCCACAGCACGGCGCCGAAGCGGCGCGGGTCCGTCATGCGCAGCACCTGCCGGCCTTCGGCCCCTTCGACAACGAGGTCGAAATGGTCGTGCTTCTCCGGCGGCACGCCGGGCGGCAGCACGCGCAGGTGGCCGGACATGCCGAGGTGGATGATCAGGGTGCCGTGTTCGAACTCAACCAGCAGGTATTTGCCGCGCCGGCCCGTGGTGACGACGGTGCGGTCGGCCAGCACTTCGGGCAGGCAGGCGGGAAACGGCCAGCGCAGCCCTTCGCGGCGCAGCACGACTTCGCGCACGGCGCGGCCTTCGATGTGGGGCGCGACACCGCGCCGGGTGACTTCGACTTCTGGTAATTCTGGCATGGGGAGGTCATCGGTGCCACGCTCGCCGGAGTTTATGCCCGGTAAGCATGTGTTACACCTGCAAATATGTGAAAGCCGTAGGTTGGGCGTAAAATCCAGAAATCGAGCCCGACTTTGCAGGATCCACCCTTGAAAAACGCATTTGCCATTGTAACCCTGTCGGCCCTGCTGTCCGCTTGTGCTGTTGCGCCACAAAAACAGACTCCCGAGGAGCCGGCGCCCCCGTCCACGTCGAGCCTGCCCCCGATCGCCGATGTGATGGCGGCCGGCGCCGTGGCCGAGTCCGCCAAGCCGGACGAAAAGCTGCCGGCCGTGGCGCTGACAAGCGACCTGTTCTACAAGCTGACGAAGGCCGAGCTGGATTTCAAGCACGGTCAATGGCAGAGCGCGTACGTCAGCATGATGGTGCTGGCCCAGCAGACGCGCGATCCGCGCCTGGCACGCCGCTCGGCCGAGATGGCGCTGGCCGCGAAACAGGGCAACGAGGCGCTGGCGGCGATCCGCCTGTGGCGCGAGCTGGCGCCCGATTCGGACGAAGCGGTGCAGTATTTCCTCGGCTTTTCCGTGCTGGGCGACGACCTGACGGAGTCCGAACAGGTGTTTGCCCAGCGCCTGAAGGCGGCGCCGGCGCATGCGCGCGGCCTCGTCATGTTCCAGATGCAGCAGTATCTGCTGCGCGCCAAGGACAAGGCGGCCGCGTTCGCGCTGCTGCAGCGCGTGCTGGCGCCCTATGGCGACACGATGGAAAGCCACCTGGTGCTGGCGCAGGGCGCCCTGGCGTCGGACGACAAGGAGCGCTCGCTGAGCGAGGCACGCCGCGCGCTGGAGCTGAAACCTGACTCGGAACTGGCCGTGCTGACGATGGCGCAGGTGCTGGGCGACGTGGACGCGGTAGGCCAGCTGTTCGACGGCTTCCTGGCGAAGAACCCGAACGCGCGCGAGGTGCGCGCGGCCTACGCCCGCCTGCTGGTCGAGCAGAAGCGCTACGACAAGGCGCGCGCCCAGTTCGAAGCCATCCTGAAGGACCAGCCGGACAATCCCGCCACCCTGTACGCGCTGGGCATCATCTCCGTGCAGGCCAACGATCCCAAGGCCGCCGAACAGTATCTGCGCCGTCACGTGGAACTGGTGCAGAAGGCCGGGGAGGGCGAGCAGGAGGGGGCGCAGGAAGGCGATGCGTCGAAGGGCGTCATGCTGCTGTCGCAGATTGCCGAGGAACGGGGCGACCTCGATGGCGCCATCGCCTGGCTCGATAAAATCGACAGTGCCGACCCGCGCATGATCCTGACGGCGCGCCTGAAGCGCGCGCACCTGACGTCGAAAAAAGGCGACCTGAATGGCGCGCTGAAACTGCTGCGCGACATCGCCGCCGTCGACCCGGCCGAACAGGCCGAGGTCACGCAGACGGAAGGCCAGCTGCTGCGCGACGCCGGCCGCGGCGCGGAGGCGTATGCGCTGCTGGCGGACGCCGTCAAGAAATTCCCGGACAGCCCGGACCTGCTGTACGACTTCGCGCTGGCGGCGGAAAAGCAGGGCAAGCCGGACGAGATGGAAGCGGCGCTGCGCAAGGTCATGGAAGCGGTGCCGGACAACCACCACGCCTACAATGCGCTGGGCTATTCGCTGGCCGAGCGGGGCGTGCGCCTCGACGAGGCGTTTACGCTGATCGAGAAGGCGCTGTCGATGGCGCCGGGCGACCCGTACATCATGGACAGCCTGGGCTGGGTGCAGTTCCGCATGGGCCGCCTGAAGGACGCCGAGCAGACGTTGCGCCGGGCCTACGCGCTGCGCAACGATGCGGAGATCGCCGTGCACCTGGGCGAAGTGCTGTGGCAGCAGGGCCAGCGCACCGAGGCGCAGAAGCTGTGGCGCGAAGCCCGCGCCAAGGACCCGAAAAGCGACGCGCTGCGCGATACGCTGGCGCGCCTGAACACCAGTTTATAAGGACCGCATGAAGCAACGCATCACATCCATCATCGTCTGCACCGCCGCGCTGCTGGCTGGCTGCGCCACGACACCCTCCACGCCACTGTCGACCGCCGGCGTGGCGCCGTACCGGGAGACGGTGGCGCTGGATGGCAGCCTGGCTGTCAACTACATCAAGGAAGGCAAGCGCGAGTCGCTGTCCGGTAAATTCTCGTGGCGCCAGCAGGGCCCGCGCACGGACGTGACCCTCTCCTCGCCGCTGGGCCAGCAGATCGCGGCCATCACTGTCACGCCGGAGCAGGCCACGTACTCGGAAGGGAACAAGCCGCCGCGCAGCGCGCCCGATATCGACACGCTGTCGGCGCAGACGCTGGGCTGGCCGCTGCCGGTTTCCGGCCTGCGCGACTGGCTGCAGGGCTACGCCAGCGCAGCGAACGGCCAGCGCTTTGCGGCCAGCCCCGCCAACAGCACGGTGACCACAAAGGACGGCTGGAACCTCGACTTCGCTGCGTGGCAGGACGACAGCACCCCGCCCAAGCCGCGCCGCATTGTTGCGCGCCGCGGGCCGGGCGGGGACATCGAGGAGATCGAGATCAAGATCGCCATCCAGCCCGAGGCGTCGGGCGCGCAATGAAGGCACTACACAACTGCCCGGCGCCGGCCAAGCTCAATCTGTTCCTGCACGTGAACGGGCGCCGGGCCGACGGCTACCACCTGTTGCAGACGGTGTTCCAGTTGATCGACCGCGGCGACGTGCTGCACTTTGCGTTGCGCGACGATGACGCGATCCGCCGCGTCACCGACGTGCCGGGCGTACCGGAACAGGACGACCTGATCGTGCGCGCGGCGCGGCTGTTGCAGGCCGAGGTCGTCCGCCGCACGGGGCGCGCGCCCGCCGGCGTCGATATCGCCATCGACAAGATCCTGCCGATGGGGGGCGGGCTGGGTGGCGGCTCGTCCGACGCCGCCACGACGCTGATGGCGCTGAACGCGCTGTGGCAGGCCGGCTTGTCGCGCCAGGAACTGATGGACCTGGGCTTGCCGCTGGGCGCCGACATCCCGTTCTTCATCTTCGGCCGCACGGCGTTTGCCGAAGGCGTGGGCGAGGCGCTGCAGCCCGTGCGCGCGCCCGACCGCTGGTATGTCGTCATCGAACCGGGCGTGTCAGTGCCCACCGCCGAGATTTTTACGTCAGAACATTTGACAAGGAACACGCCGCTCGTCATAATGTCGGACTTTTCCAGCCACTACGCAAATCGAAGCGACTTGCGGAGTTTTGGAAGGAACGATTTGCAACAAGTGGCCTCCCGCTTGTTCCCGCCGGTAGCAGAGGCGGTAGAATGGCTGGGGGCGTACGGCGATGCCAGGATGACTGGCTCCGGAGCTTGTGTGTTCTGCGCGTTGGACAGCGAGGACGAGGCGGATGCGGTGCTTGCGAAAGTGCCCGCTGTCTGGACCGGCTGGAAAGCGAAAGCGCTGGAACGACACCCGCTGGATGCCGTAATCGAAGCGCAGTTGGGTGTTACCTAATGAACTTCGGCACTGAAAGTTGTGAAGCGTAAAAAGATTTGGCTTTACGTTGGAGATGCAGTATAATGCTCGCCATCTGACGGAAAGTAGTCAGTCAGAGTAGGGGAATCGCCAAGCTGGTTAAGGCACCGGATTTTGATTCCGGCATACCAAGGTTCGAATCCTTGTTCCCCTGCCACCTTTTCTCTGGTATGTCGATGCGCAGGCGTCCAGCCAGAGTAAAACAAAAAAATGCCCCTGCCGAGCTGGGGCTTTTTTATTCCGTTTTTATGCTGGATTCGTTCCGGTGTATTCAAGTCAATGCTTACCTTCCTGGGACATCCATGGCTTACGAAAACCTGATGGTTTTTACCGGCAACGCTAATCCTGCGTTGGCAGAAGGCGTCGCAAAAAATCTCGGCATCCCCCTTGGCAAAGCAGTCGTTTCGAAATTCTCGGACGGCGAAGTCATGGTCGAAATTAACGAGAACGTCCGCGGTAAAGACGTCTTCGTGCTGCAATCGACCTGCGCGCCCACCAACGACAGCCTGATGGAACTGATCCTGATGGTCGATGCCCTGAAACGCGCATCGGCCGGCCGGATCACCGCCGCCATTCCTTACTTTGGTTACGCCCGCCAGGATCGCCGTCCGCGTTCCGCCCGCGTCGCCATCTCGGCAAAAGTCGTCGCCAACATGCTGGAAAAAGCCGGTGTCGAGCGCGTCCTGATCATGGACCTGCACGCGGACCAGATCCAGGGCTTCTTCGATATCCCTGTCGACAATATCTACGCGTCGCCGATCCTGCTGGGCGACCTGCAGAAAAAGGATTACCAGGACCTGCTGGTCGTGTCGCCGGACGTCGGCGGCGTGGTCCGCGCCCGCGCCCTGGCAAAACGCCTGGGCTGCGACCTGGCGATCATCGACAAGCGCCGTCCGAAAGCCAACGTCTCCGAAGTGATGAACATCATCGGCGACGTTGAAGGCCGCAACTGCGTCATCATGGACGATATGGTCGACACGGCGGGTACGCTGGTCAAGGCGGCCGAAGTCCTGAAGGAACGCGGCGCCAAGAAAGTCATCGCTTACTGCACGCACCCTGTGCTGTCCGGCCCGGCGATCGACCGCATCAACAGCTCGTCGCTGGACGAACTGGTGGTGACGGACACGATTCCGCTGTCCGAAGCCGGCAAGGCCTGCAGCAAGATCCGTCAACTGACCTGCGCACCGCTGCTGGCAGAGACGTTCAAGCGCATCATCAAGGGCGATTCCGTGATCTCCCTGTTCGTCGACTAAGACGGGCGAACATCAGCATTTCAGGCGGCGCGCCGGTTTTTCGACCGGCGCGCCGCCAGTGTTTTATCCGGCAGCGCGCAATCAGTTTATCGTGCGCTGCCGGTTTCGAAGCCATCCTGGTCGCGGGAGGCTTTATAACCGTGGGCGCAAGCCCCGACTCTTTTGGAGTATCAAATGAAAGTTGTTGCATTCAAACGCGAACTGCAGGGCACGGGTGCGAGCCGCCGCCTGCGTATTTCCGGCCAAACCCCTGGCATCATCTACGGCGGCACCGAAGCCCCTGTGACGATCGCCCTGGACCACAACGCGCTGTACCACGCGCTGAAAAAAGAAGCGTTCCACGGCTCCGTGCTGGATCTGGAACTGGACGGCAAAGTACAGAAAGTACTGCTGCGCGACTTCCAGATGCACGCATACAAGCAACTGGTCCTGCACGCTGACTTCCAGCGCGTCGATGCCAACCAGCCAGTGCACGTCAAAGTGGCGCTGCACTTCGAAAACGCCGACGTATCCCCAGCAGTGAAACTGCACGGCGCGACGATCAGCCACGTGGCCAACGAAATCGAAATCTCGTGCCTGCCATCGGCACTGCCAGAGTTCATCTCCGTCGACCTGTCGTCGATGGACGTCGGCACCACGCTGCACATCAACGACCTGAAACTGCCGGAAGGCGTGACGGCTGTTACCCACGGCAACAACCTGACGATCGCTACCGCTTCGGTACCGGCCGGCCAGGTGTCCGCTGACGCGGCTGCCGAAGAGAAGAAGTAATCCGACGCCGCGCTCGCGCGGTATCGACAAGACCCTGCTTCGGCAGGGTTTTTTTTCGTCTGCCCCGACGTGCGGTCGTAGCGTATCGCGCTGACCGCATGCTTCGTGTCCTCAGTACTTCGTCGACCGCAGAGGGTGCTGGGGACTGGCTCCTCTTCGGGCGAATGCCCGACGAGGTGCCTGTCCCCGACGTTTCCACGCTCAGCCAACATCGGCGATAATCCCCCTTTTCCCAGCAAATCAAGCCAATGCCCATCCGCCTGATCGTCGGCCTCGGTAACCCCGGCCCCGAATACGAACAAACCCGCCACAATGCCGGCTTCTGGCTGGTCGACAATCTCGCCCGCGGCCTGCCGTCCACCTTCCTGCAGCGCGAAAGCCGTTTCAATGCGCTGGCCGCGAAAACGTCGATTGGCGGCCAGGAAGTCTGGCTGCTGGAACCGCAAACGTATATGAACCGCTCCGGCCAGTCCGTCGGCGGCCTGGCGCGCTTCTTTAAAATCAATGCGGACGAGATTCTCGTCGTGCACGACGAACTCGATATGCTGCCCGGCGTGGCAAAGCTGAAAAAGGGCGGTTCGTCGGGCGGCCATAATGGCCTGAAAGACATCACGGCCGCGCTGGGCACGCAGGATTACTGGCGCCTGCGCGTCGGCATCGGCCACCCGCGCACGCTGAATTTGACGCAGAACGTGGCCGATTTCGTGCTGCACCGGCCGCGGCGGGAAGAGCAGTTGCTGATCGACGAGGCCATCGAAAAAAGCCTGAAAATCATCCCGCTTGCCGTGGCAGGTAAAACGGCCGAGGCGATGACGGCATTGCACACTGCCTGAACGACAACGCCACGATAAATTTGCCGCCCCGTCGGAGCACAGTTCCGGATATGCGACCCCGCCGGGCGCTATAATGCGCAATTCCCCGGCCCCAGCGTAGTGAAAAGCCCGCGACACTGTCGTGTGCAGGCGCCCGGCGGCGGCACTCACATTTAACAAGGAATTCCATGAGTCTCAAATGCGGCATCGTCGGCCTGCCAAACGTCGGCAAGTCCACCCTTTTCAATGCGCTGACGAAGGCCGGCATCCCGGCCGAGAACTATCCGTTCTGCACGATCGAACCGAACGTCGGTGTCGTCGAGGTGCCCGATCCGCGCCTGAAGCAGCTGTCCGAGATCGTCAAGCCTGAGCGCATCGTCAACGCCATCGTCGAATTCGTCGACATCGCCGGCCTGGTCGCCGGTGCGTCGCAGGGCGAAGGCCTGGGCAACCAGTTCCTCGCGCACATCCGCGAAACGGACGCCATCGTCAACGTCGTGCGCTGCTTCGAAGATGAAAACGTCATCCACGTGGCCGGCAAGGTCAGCCCGCTGGACGACATCGCCGTGATCCAGACCGAACTGGCGCTGGCCGACATGGGCACCGTCGAGAAAGCCATCCACCGCGAGAACAAGAAAGCCCGCTCCGGCGACAAGGACGCGGCCAAGCTGGTCGCGCTGTTGGAACGCATCATGCCGGCGCTGAACGACGCCACGCCAGTGCGCGCGCTGGGCCTGACCGAAGACGAAATGGCGATCATCAAGCCCCTGTGCCTGATCACGGCCAAGCCGGCGATGTACGTGGCCAACGTCTCGGACAGCGGCTTTACCAACAATCCGCTGCTGGACCAGCTGACGGAGTACGCCAAGTCGCAGAACGCGCCGATCGTTGCCATCTGCGCCGCCATCGAAGCGGAAATCGCCGACCTGGAAGACGAAGACAAGCAAGCGTTCCTGGCCGACATGGGCATGGACGAGCCGGGCCTGGACCGCCTGATCCGCGCCGGCTTCAAGCTGCTGGGCCTGCAGACCTACTTCACGGCCGGCGTCAAGGAAGTGCGCGCATGGACGATCCACGTGGGCGACACGGCACCGCAGGCCGCGGGCGTCATCCACACCGACTTCGAGCGCGGCTTCATCCGCGCCCAGACGATCGCCTTCGACGACTTCATCACCTACAAGGGCGAAGCGGGCGCGAAGGAAGCGGGCAAGATGCGCGCCGAGGGCAAGGAATATGTTGTCAAGGATGGCGATGTGCTGAACTTCCTGTTCAACGTCTGATTTGAAACTGGCGGAGCGGGAAGGCAGCGGCTGCGACAAGATCTTCAAGGAGCTGCTCTCACAAAGCCGCCCGGCGCCTGAGTTGATCGAGACCCACGACCGTGTGCACTTGACGCTGCGCCGCCGCATCATCAAGCCTGAGGGCATCGACATCATTGCGAAAGCAGATCAGACTTATCAGCTCACGCAGCGCGATGTCCTGACTGCCCGTGAACTGACAAACGCCCTCGAACTGCCATCAGTTGAAGCATTGGAGCCCTGGCTCAAGCGCCTACTGGACTGGCAATTGGTGCAAAGCGTTGGGCGCACCCAGGCGACGCGCTACTTAGTTGATCCAAGTTTGCTGCGCCGCCTCCAGTTCACCGGCGAGACCACTCTCAAACGCGTTGAGCCACACCGCTTGACCGCGCTAGTCTTGGAAGAGCTGCGGCGCTATCCCGAGTCCGCTATCAGCGACCCCCACCAACGCGTCCGCGGCGAATCTATCCCAAGCAAATCAAGCGCGCTGGAAGAGCTGATCGAACACGCGGATGGTAGTACTGGGCGGTGGTGTGAGCAGCCTATCGGACAACTTTGCTCTATCGTCGATAGATGGGTGATGGAAGCTGGGCGATACATCAGCAACCGCCCGAAGAATCAAGGCTTTCTATCAACCCACGACGAAGAAAGCCGGGAGATAGAACGCGGCCCTCTTGCCGTAACAACCCATTTCCTCCGGTTCAAGCGTTAAGCCTGAGCCGGACCACGAATCGAAATTGGACTTTAAAATGACAAGCAACGAACAACGCGCCGCACTACAGCGCAAGATCTGGGATATCGCCAATGACGTCCGCGGTGCCGTCGATGGTTGGGACTTCAAACACTACGTGCTGGGCACGCTGTTTTATCGCTTCATCAGCGAGAACTTCATCGATTACATCTCTGGCGGCGACCCTGCCGTCAATTACGCCGCAATGGCAGACGGTGATCCGAACATCGCGGCCGCCAAAGATGACGCCATCAAGACCAAGGGCTATTTCATCTACCCCAGCCAGTTGTTCGTCAATGTTGCGGCCAAGGCCAACACCAACGAGAGCCTGAATACCGATCTGGCCAACATCTTTGCCGCCATCGAAGCTTCCGCCAATGGTTACCCCTCCGAGCGCGACATCAAAGGCCTGTTTGCTGATTTCGACACCACCAGCAACCGCCTTGGCAATACCGTCAAAGACAAGAACGATCGTCTGTCTAAAGTGCTCAAACGCGTGGCTGAGCTGGACTTTGGCCACTTCGACGCCAGCCACATTGATCTGTTCGGAGACGCCTACGAATATCTGATTTCGAACTACGCGGCGAACGCGGGCAAGTCGGGAGGCGAGTTTTTCACGCCCCAGCATGTGTCGAAGCTGATCGCACAGCTTGCGATGCACAAGCAAACCAGCGTCAACAAGATTTATGACCCCGCCTGCGGCTCTGGCTCGCTGTTGCTGCAGGCTAAGAAGCACTTCGATCAGCACCTGATAGAAGACGGCTTTTACGGGCAAGAAATCAACCACACCACGTACAACCTGGCGCGGATGAACATGTTCTTGCACAACGTAAACTACGACAAATTCAACATCCAGTTGGGCAACACGTTGGAGGAGCCGCATTTTGCTGATGACCGGCCATTTGATGCCATCGTCTCCAACCCGCCGTATTCGGTGAAATGGATCGGCAGCGATGACCCCACGCTGATCAACGACGAACGCTTTGCCCCGGCTGGCGTGCTGGCCCCCAAGTCGAAGGCCGATTTCGCCTTCGTGCTGCACGTGCTGAACTACCTCTCAAGCAAGGGCCGCGCGGCCATCGTCTGCTTCCCGGGCATCTTTTACCGAGGCGGAGCCGAGCAGAAGATTCGCCAGTATCTAGTGGATAACAACTACGTCGAAACCGTGATCTCGCTCGCGCCCAACCTGTTTTACGGCACCACCATCGCCGTGAGCATTCTGGTACTCGCAAAAAACAAGAAAGACACCACCACCCAGTTCATCGACGCCAGCGGGCTGTTCAAGAAAGGAACCAATAACAACGTGCTGCTGGATGCGCATATCGAGCAAATCATGGCCGTGTTCGATAGCAAGGAAAACGTCGAACACTTTGCCAAGTCGGTTCCTCTAGAGGAAGTGGTTGCCAAGGAATACAACCTGTCGGTTAGCAGCTATGTCGAAGCCAAAGGCAACCGCGAAGTGGTGGACATCGCTCAGCTCAATGCCGAGCTGAAAACTACCGTTGCCAAGATCGACCAGTTGCGCAAAGACATTGATGCCATCGTCGCGGAGATTGAAGACGCGGAGCTGGAGGCATGAACGGCGTGGATTTCTTGGAAAAGCTGCTGGATGGCATCGAGGTGGAGTGGAAGGCGCTGGGCACGCTCGCAGACTTGGTTCGTGGCAACGGTTTGCAAAAGAAAGACTTCACCGAAGCGGGTGTGCCAGCTATTCACTACGGTCAAATTTACACCTATTACGGGCTATCAACGACAGAAACAAAATCCTTCGTGTCACCTGGCTTGGCCAAACAACTAAAAAAAGTTGATAAGGGTGATGTTATAATTACCAATACGAGCGAAAACCTTGAGGATGTAGGTAAGGCACTGGTTTACCTTGGCGAGCGTCAAGCTGTCACGGGGGGGCATGCGACTATCTTGAAGCCGGGTGAATGCTTGTTGGGTAAATACTTTGCTTATTTCACTCAGACGGAAGAATTTTCTGTCGAAAAAAGAAAGTACGCAAAAGGGACGAAGGTGATTGATGTTTCTGCCACGGATATGGCGAAAATCCAAATCCCCATCCCCTGCCCAGGCATCCCCAAAAAATCGCTAGAAGTCCAGACCGAAATTGTCCGAATTTTGGATGCTTTTGCCGCCCTTACAGACAAGCTTACAGCCGAGCTTGCAGCCGAGCTTAAAGCACGCAAAAAACAATACAACTACTATCGCGACCAGTTGTTGAGTTTCGAAAAAGAGGATGTGGAGTGGAAAAAATTGGGTTCGCTAGTTGACATAAATACCGGGTCAAAGCCACCAGAAATCCTTGAAAGCGCGACAAGCTTCGACTACATCAATGCAGGAACATCCCGATCGGGATACAGCGCAGGAAACAATTGTGCGGGCGATGCCGTCACAACTCCGTCACGAGGTCAGGGTGGCATTGGCTTTGTGGGGTACCGAAGCAAGCCATTCTGGTTGGGGCCGTTGTGTTACAAGCTGCGATCAACAGATTTGACTGTTCTGATCAATAAATACCTATTTTACTTCCTTCAATCACGACGCGAAATGCTACTGGGCTTGAAAAAGGAAGGCGGGGTGCCTGCCGTAAACAAGACTGACCTTGTTCAATTGGAAATACCCGTTCCTTCACTCGAAGAACAGAAACGGATTGTTGCCATCCTTGACAAGTTCGATGCGTTGACTAACGCCATCACCGAAGGCCTGCCGCGCGAAATAGAACTGCGCCAGAAGCAGTATGAGTATTACCGTGATCTGTTGCTGAGCTTCCCAAGGCCTAAAGAAGTAGAGGCATAACATGGGCATGTCACTCGCGGAAATCGCCCAACAGCTACAAGACGTTAACAAAAAGGTCCAGTTGATCTATGCCTTTAATGGCAATGGCAAGACTCGCTTGTCGCGGGCGTTCAAGCAGTTGATTGCGCCCAAGGGGGACAGTGATGACGCTTCGTCGTCGGACCTGGTCGACAAGAAGATGCTTTATTACAGCGCCTTTACCGAAGACCTGTTCTATTGGGATAACGACCTAGGGCTGGATGCCGAGCCAAAGTTGAAGATTCAACCCAATTCTTTCACGAAATGGGTACTGGAGGAGCAAGGTCAGGACCAGAGCATTGCCCGTACCTTTCAGCGCTACACTAGTGACAAATTGACGCCGCAGTTCAGCGCGGACTTCTCGTCGGTCAGCTTTTCGTTCGAGCGCGGGAACGAACAGCCAGAACCACACATCAAGATCTCCAAAGGCGAAGAAAGCAACTTCATCTGGAGTGTTTTCAATGCCTTGCTGGAACAGGTGATTTCCGAGCTGAACATCGCCGACGCCGCTGACCGCTCTACCGATGTCTTCAACAATCTGGCCTACGTATTTGTTGATGACCCGGTGAGTTCACTGGATGAAAATCACTTAATCGAGCTGGCTGTCAACTTGGCAGGGTTGATCAAATCAAGCCAGTCCGACCTGCGGTTCATCATCACCACACACAGTCCGTTGTTCTACAACGTACTGTTCAATGAGTTCAGCAACAAAGCCAGCTATATGCTGGAGCGGTTCGACGACGCTAGCTTCACGCTCACTGAAAAGCATGGCGACTCCAACAAGAGCTTTTCGTACCACCTGCACCTGCTGCAGACCATCGAGCAAGCCATTACCCACAGCAAGGTAGAGCGGTTTCACTTCACCTTACTGCGCAATCTCTACGAGAAGACGGCCAGCTTTCTGGGCTACTCCAGGTGGTCCGAGCTTTTGCCTGATGATAAGCAACTTTACTACAGCCGAATTATCAATTTCACCAGCCACAGCACGCTGTCCAATGAAGCGGTTGCGGAGCCTACGCCGCAGGAGCGCGCCACTGTCCAACTGTTGCTGGATCACTTGAAGAACAGCCATGGATTTTGGCAACAACAAGGCGCCTGACGATGAGCGATTATAAGACCATTGCCGAATCGAAAAATTTTATCGTACTGGACAACTACGCCCTTGAATGGAAAGTTGCCGAGAGCTACCAGAGCGAAGGTGAGTTGGAGCGCGAACTGATCCAGGATCTGGTTAACCAAGGCTATGAGTTCGCGCCTTCCATCAAGACACCTGCCGACTTGCTGGCGAATGTGCGCACCCAACTGCAAGCGCTCAATTCAGTGCAATTCACCAATAGCGAGTGGTCACGCTTTGTCGAGAGCTGGCTGGACAAGCCCAGCGATGGCATCGTCGAGAAGACCCGCAAGATTCACGACGACTACATCCACGATTTTGTATTTGACGACGGGCGCATCCAGAACATCTACCTGCTGGACAAGAAAAACATCACCCGCAACAAGATGCAGGTGATCAAACAGTTTGAACAGACAGGCAGTCACGCGAACCGCTATGACGTGACGATTCTGGTCAATGGCCTGCCGCTTGTGCAGGTAGAGCTAAAGAAGCGCGGCGTAGCGATCCGGGAAGCCTTCAACCAAGTACACCGCTATAGTAAGGAGAGCTTCAACAGCCAGTATTCCTTGTTCAAATATTTGCAGCTGTTCGTGATCTCCAACGGCACCGATAGCCGCTACTTTGCCAACACCACACAGCGCAACAAAAACAGCTTCGACTTCACCATGAACTGGGCGAAGGCGGACAACGCGCTGATCAAGGACCTGAAGGACTTCACCGCCACCTTCTTCCAGAAGCACACGTTGCTCCATGTGCTGCTCAATTACTCGGTGTTCGACGTCAGCAACACGTTGCTGGTGATGCGGCCCTACCAGATCGCAGCCACGGAACGCATTCTGTGGAAGATAAAGAGTAGCCACCAAGCCAAGAACTGGAGCAATACGGAAAGCGGTGGCTTCATCTGGCATACGACCGGCAGCGGCAAGACGCTGACCAGCTTCAAGGCAGCGCGTTTGGCCACCGAGCTGGACTTCATCGACAAAGTATTCTTCGTGGTGGACCGCAAGGATCTGGACTACCAGACAATGAAGGAGTACCAGCGCTTTTCGCCGGACAGCGTCAACGGTTCGGATAGCACGGCGGGCCTGAAGCGCAACCTGGAGAAGGACGACAACAAGATCGTCGTCACCACCATCCAGAAGCTCAACAACCTGATGAAAACCGAGGCGGACTTGCCCATCTACGGCACGCAAGTGGTGTTCATCTTCGATGAGTGCCACCGCAGCCAGTTTGGGGAGGCCCAGAAGAACTTGAAGAAGAAGTTCAAAAAGTTCTGCCAGTTTGGCTTCACCGGCACGCCCATCTTCCCGGAGAACGCGTTGGGCGCCGAGACGACGGCCAGCGTGTTTGGCCGCGAGCTGCACTCGTACGTGATCACTGATGCCATCCGCGACGAGAAGGTCCTGAAGTTCAAGGTGGACTATAACGACGTTCGCCCGCAGTTCAAGGCCATCGAAACCGAAAAAGACGAGAAGAAGCTGAGTGCGGCCGAGAACAAGCAAGCCCTGCTGCACCCGGACCGCATCAGTGAGATCACCCAGTACATCCTCAACAACTTCCGACAAAAGACCCATCGCCTGCACGCGGGCAACAAGGGCTTCAACGCCATGTTTGCCGTCAGCAGCGTGGATGCTGCCAAGCTGTACTATGAGAGCTTCAGGGAGCAGCAGAAGAGCAGCGACAAGCCGCTGAAAGTGGCGACCATCTTCTCGTTCGCCGCCAACGAAGAGCAGGACGCGGTTGGCGACATCCAGGACGAGAGCTTTGATGTATCTGCCATGAACACCAGCGCCAAGGAGTTCCTGAATGCGGCCATCGCCGACTACAACGCGCTGTTCAAGACCAACTTCAGCGTAGACAGCAAGGGCTTCCAGAACTACTACCGCGATCTGGCCAAGCAGGTCAAAGCAAAGGAAATCGATCTGCTCATCGTGGTTGGCATGTTCCTGACCGGCTTTGACGCCCCCACGCTCAACACGCTGTTTGTCGACAAGAATCTGCGCTTCCACGGACTGATGCAGGCCTACTCGCGTACCAATCGCATCTTTGACGCCACTAAGACCTTCGGCAACATCGTCACGTTCCGCGACCTGGAGCGAGCGACTATCGACGCCATTACCCTGTTCGGTGACAAGAACACGAAGAACGTGGTGCTGGAGAAGAGCTACAAGGAGTACATGGAAGGCTTCACTGATGCAACCACCGGTGAGGCGCGTCGAGGGTTTATGGATGTGGTGCAGGAACTGGAAGCACATTTCCCCAACCCTGCTGCCATTGAGAAAGAGGCTGACAAGAAAGCATTCGCCAAGCTGTTCGGCGAGTACCTCCGCGTCGAGAACGTGCTGCAAAACTATGACGAATTTGCCAGCTTGAGGGATTTGCAAAACGTCGATCTGGCAGACCCTGCCGCAGTAGAGGCGTTCAAGGCCAAGCACTACCTGAGTGATGAAGATCTGAGCGCGCTGCAAGCTATTACGCTCCTGCCCGAGCGGAAGGTTCAGGACTATCGCTCGACCTACAACGACGTGCGCGACTGGCTACGCCGAGAGAAGGCGGGGGCCGAGAAAGAGAAGTCCAACATCGACTGGGATGACGTAGTCTTTGAGGTGGACCTATTAAAGTCACAGGAAATCAACCTGGACTACATCCTGGAGCTGATCTTCGAGCACAACAAGAAGATCAAGAGCAAGTCGGAACTGGTGGATGAGGTGCGCCGGGTGATTAGGGCAAGCCTGGGCAACCGCGCCAAAGAGAGCTTGGTGGTGGATTTCATCAATCAGACCGATTTAGACCAGATCGGCGATAAGGCCACCGTGATCGATGCCTTCTTCAAGTTTGCTCAAGCGGAGCAGCAACGCGAGGCGCAGGAGTTGATCAACACCGAGGACCTCAACGCTGAGGCCGCCAGACGGTACATTACCACCTCACTCAAGCGAGAGTTCGCCAGCGAAAACGGCACGGAGCTCAACGCGGTTTTGCCCAAGATGAGCCCATTAAACCCGCAATTCCTGAACAAGAAGCAAACTGTCTTCCAGAAGATCTCCGCATTTGTCGAGAAGTTCAAGGGTGTGGGTGGACAGGTTTAGGGTTAAGGTGTGGCTCTATTTCGGGCATCGTAAATTTGTTGGCTCTAGACGCGCCCACGCTAACGTCGTTGATGCAAGAAACGTATTGAACCGCCACGGGGCGGTCACTAGGGTGATAGGCAGCGCGGCTGGCGGGCAGACGGCGGGGACAAGCACCGGTGGGCTGCGCCCGCCTGTGCTTGTCCCCAAAATCAATCCAGCACGAACCGCTTCTGCGCCGGCAAACAATGCCGCTGCAGGTCGTAGCCATCCACGATGGTCTGCCGCGCCGCCTCGCGCAGGTGCGTCAGGCTGCCGCGGCGCGCCAGGGCGTCCGCGATCGCTTCGGCCAGCCGTTCGTGGTCGAAGAAATCCGTCAGCAGGCCATTCTCGCCGTGGCGGATCATCTCCTCCAGCGGTGCCGTGCGCGAGCCGACGATCAGGCAGCCCGTGCTCATCGCTTCCATCAGTGACCACGACAGCACGAACGGGTACGTCAGGTACGTGTAGACGGCCGTCACCTGCATCAGTTGCGTCAGCAGCGCATGCGGTACGCGGCCGACCAGGTGCACGCGGCTCATGTCCAGCCGGGGCGCCACCTCGTCGCGGAAGATCGCCTTCCACGTCTGGCCCGGCGGCGGCAGTGCGCCGTAACTGGTACCGTCACCGCCGACGATGACGACGCGGGCGTTCGGCCGCAGCCGCTGCAGCAGGGGCAGCGCGCGCATGAAGATGTGGTAGCCGCGGTAGGGTTCCAGCTGGCGCGAGACGAAGGTCACGACCTCGTCGCCGGGTTGCAGCGTCACGTTGGCAGCGGACAGCGTCACGCGCGCCTGGGCATCCGGGCGGAAGCGGTCGGTGTCGATGCCGTCGTGGATAACGCTGATGCGGTCGCGGAACCACGCGGGGTGGCGGTCGCGCTGGAAGACGGTCGGCGACAGGCCCGCGTCCGCGGCGGACATCGCGTGCAGCAGGTGCGTATTGCGCAGCCGCAGGCGCTGCAGGTCGGCCAGCCCGGGCGTGCCGGAGAACTCGGGATCGAAATGCGCGTCGCCGCCTTCGCCCTGGTAGTAGTACTCGGCGTAGATCAGCAGCTTCGCGCGCGGGAAGACATCCTTGACGAACAGCGCTTCGCCCCAGCCGGGATGGACGAACACGACATCGGGCGTAAAGCCTTCTTCCCTCAGGCGCTGCAGGGCCGCCGCCGCGGACTCGCCGCGCAGCACCTTGCTGTACATGTCCTTCAGCTGGGGCGCCTGCTGGTGCACGTCGGCGGGCACGCGCACCTGGTGCGACACGTAGCGCACGCCCGGCAGCGGTTCGGCCTTGTCGGCCATGCCCAGCGCGACAACCTCATGCCCGTCCGCCGCCAGGGCGGGCGCCAGGTGCCGGTACTGGCCCGGGAAATTCTGGTGAATGAAGAGGATCCGCGCCATTTACTTTGCCGGCGCAGGGCGCGCTTCGTACTCCGCGATGGCCTTGGCAAAGCCGGCGTTCAGCGCGTTCGGTACGGCCAGCGACAGCTGGTAGTGCTCGACCAGGAACCCCTTGCCGGTGTTGCGCAGCACGCCGCTGGCCTGGCAGGTGCCCATCTGCGTGTTCAGTTGCTCGTCGAACCAGACATACGCGCGGTCCGGTGAATGGTAGACGTTGCGCTTCTGCGCCGTGAAGCTCCACGCCTTGCCGCGCTCCCAGAACGGCCTGGCCCAGGCCTTGAACTGGTCGCGCGTCCAGATTTCGCTTTTATCCGTGCCGATGTAGACGCCCTGCGGCGCGATTTTGTCGAAGTAGGACGGACGGGTATGGGCGGCATCGTCGTGCCAGCCGTCGACAAAGGCGTTTACCTCGCGCACGAAGGCGGCGTCATGGGCCGCCTGTGCATGCGCGACAGGGCTTGAGAACAGGTTGGCAGCGGCGGCGAGCGTGGCCAGGGCCAGCGATGGGTTCATCGGATTCTCCGGTTGAGCTGGAATTGCGCAGAATACACCAGCGTGCGGCGCGGACCAATGCTGCCTGTATAATCGGCGCGTTCACTGCTACCTAGAGACTCATGGCTTCATTTAACGACAATGTCAGCATGGCGCTGTTCTGCGACTTCGAGAATGTCGCACTCGGCGTGCGCGACGCGAACTACGAAAAATTCGACATCAAGCCCGTGCTCGAACGCCTGCTGCTCAAGGGTAGCATCACGGTCAAGAAGGCCTACTGCGACTGGGATCGCTACAAGACGTTCAAGGGCCCCATGCACGAGGCGAACTTCGAGCTGATCGAGATTCCGCACGTACGCATCTCGGGCAAGAACTCGGCCGATATCCGCATGGTCGTCGACGCGCTGGACCTGTGCTACACGAAGGCCCACGTCAACACGTTCGTCATCATCTCCGGCGACTCCGACTTTTCGCCGCTGGTGTCGAAACTGCGCGAGAACAACAAGAAGGTCATCGGCGTGGGCGTCAAGGATTCGACGTCCGACCTGCTGGTGGCCAACTGCGACGAATTCATCTTCTACGACGACCTGGTGCGCGAGAAGAGCCGCAACGCCAAGCGCGATTCGCGCGAGCAGCCGCCGAAGCGTTCGCCCGAAGAGGAAAAGCGCAAGCGCGACGAGATGGACAAGCGCCGCAACCAGGCGGTGGACATCGCCTACGAAACGTTCGACGCGCTGGTGGCCGAGCGGGGCGACAGCGGCAAGATCTGGGCCTCCGTGCTGAAGGAAGCGATCAAGCGCCGCAAGCCCGATTTCAGCGAATCGTTCTACGGCTTCCGCACGTTCGGCAACCTGCTGGAAGAGATGAAGGCACGCGGTCTGCTGGAATTCGGCCGCGACGAGAAATCGGGCGCCTACGTCTACCGCAGCAGCGCCGGACCGGCGCAGGCGACCGTGGCCGAAGCGGCGGGCGAGACGGAGCAGGCAGGCGGCGAACAGCCGTCGGTTGACGCCACCGAGGCGCCGCGCGAGAGCCGCGAATCTCGTGAAACCCGTGAAGCACGCGAGGGCCGGCGTGGCCGCGGCAATCGGGGCGGCCGCAACCGCCGTGGCGGCGCGGCGGAGCCGGTCGAACCGGTCGAGCAGTCTGCCGCACCGATGACCGACATCGAAACGCAGGAAGTGGCAGTGGCGCTGGAAACGGCGGCCGCCGATTACGCGGCGCTGGTGCGTTCGACGGAACAGGCGTTGCAGGAGCTGGCGCCGGAAGAGGAAGCGCAAGGGACGGCAGCCGAGCAGCAGGCGCTGGCGGGCGACGATGTGCCGGCCGTGGCCGCGGATGTCGATGCCCCGGCGGAGACGTCGGCCAAGCGTCCGCGCAGCCCACGCAAGCCGGCGGCAGCGAAGAAGCCGGCACGCACCAGCAAGGTCGCCAAGGCGGCCGCGGATGCGGCGGAGGCTGTCGAGGCGGTGCTGGCCCAGGCGCCCGCGCCGGAACCTGCCGCCGTCGCGGAAGCTGCCCCTGTCGAGGCGGAAGAAGCCGCACCGGCCGAAGGCGCGAAACGGGCGAAGAAGCCCGGCACGCACAAGACGCCGGCACGCAGCCGTTTGCCGCGCAAGCCGAAGGCCAAGCCGGAGGAGTAATCCCTGGCGCCGCCGGACAGTAAATCGCCCCGCCCAGCGGGGCGATTTACTGTCCGGCACTTTGCTGCCATACTGAGGGCCAGGCATCAATATGGCGCATCCTCATGGCGACTCTGTCCGAACTCACCCTGTACCCCATCAAGTCCTGCGCCGGCATCGCCCTGCAGTCGGCCATTCTCACCCGTGCCGGGTTGATGACCGAGCAGATTTACGACCGCGAATGGATGGTCGTCGATGCCAACGGCCAGTTCCTGACCCAGCGCGAGCACCCGAAAATGGCGTTGATCACGCCGCGCCTGAAGCTCGACACGCTCGAGCTGCGCGCGCCCGGCATGCTGCGGCTGGAAATACCGCTCGGGTTGTCCGCCGATGCAGCGGTCGTCGAGGTCGAGATCTTCGAAGAACGCCTGCTTGCTTATGAATGCGATGCGCTGACGGCCGCCTGGTTCAGCAATTACCTGGGCCTGCCGTGCCGCCTGGTGCGCTTCCACGCCGATGCGAAGCGGCTGGCAAATCCGAAATGGACGGGCGATATCGAGGCCCCCACGCTGTTCTCGGACGGCTATCCGGTCCTCGTCATCGGCGCCGAATCGCTGCGTGACCTGAACGTTCGCCTGGAAGCCGCCGGCCGCGCGGCGCTGCCGATGAACCGCTTCCGGCCGAATATCGTCATCGACGGCATCGAGGCGTTCGAAGAGGACTATGTCGAGACGTTCCGGCTGGGCGACGCGCTGCTCAAGCCCGTCAAACCGTGCCCGCGCTGCCCGATGCCGTCGATCGACCAGGAGAAGGGCGAATACGGTCCTGACCCCCTGGACATCCTGCAGGGCTATCGAAGCAAGCCGGAAGTCGATGGTGCGGTATGCTTCGGCATGAACAACATCCTGCTCGAGGGCGAAGGCCAGCGTTTGCAGGTAGGCCAGGCGGTCGACGTCACCCTGGCATTCTGAGCGAGCCCGCATGACGCACACGTTGAAGGGCAAGCCGGCAGCGCCGGCAGCCACCGAATTTGCCAGCGATCTGGCGGCCGAAAACGGCCAGCTGCGCGCCCGCATGGCGTACATGATCGAGCAGGCCGAACGCAATCACGCCATCATGATGCGGCACCAGGCGTTCGACCTGGAGATCGTGGGCGCCGGCAGTTTCCCTGAACTGATCGGCAGTATCTTCCGCTCGCTGCCCGTCATCTCGGAACTGGACAGCGTGACCTTGTCGCTGATCGACGAGGATGCGGACATCCGCACCGTCATGGAAAAGCTGGGCGTCGATTTTGCCGGGTTCCCCGACCTGCTGTTCGAGCCGGGCATCGAGGGGCTCGGGTTCGACGTGGGCACGCGCCACGCGCAGGCGCCGGCGCCGAAACCGCTGCTGGGCATGTTCGATCCCGTGCGCCATGCGCGGCAGTTCCCGGCACCCGGCGTGCGCCTGCAAAGCGTCGCCATCGTGCCGCTGCTGCGCAACAAGCGCATCATCGGCAGCCTCAATCTCGGCAGCGTCGATCCGGCACGCTTCACGCCCAGCCTGGGCACGGACTTCATCGAACACATGGCATCGATCATCGCGATCTGCCTGGAAAACGTCATCAGCAATGAGATGCTCAAGTACATCGGCCTGACCGATTCGCTGACGGGCGTCTACAACCGCCGCTATATCGACCGGCGCCTGCTGGAGGAAATCGCGCGGGCGCGCCGGCAGAACTACGCGATCTCGTTCATGTACATCGACATCGACCACTTCAAGCGCGTCAACGACACCGTCGGCCACCAGGGCGGCGACGAAGTGCTGCGCGAGGTGGCTGGGCGCATCAAGGCCGAGCTGCGCGTATCGGACGCGCTGGCCCGCTTCGGCGGCGAGGAATTCGTCGTGCTGCTGATCGACGCGGACCTGGACAGCGCCGTGTTTGTCGCGGAGCGCATCCGCGCCAGCATCGCCGCCAGCATGATCGGCATCGCGCAGGGCGTGCAGCTGTCGATCACGGGGTCCATCGGCGTGGCCTGCCTGGACGAAGCCGGCAACGGGCCGGCCGAAGCGGCCGCGCTGGAACTGGTCGCGCACGCCGACGAGGCGCTGTATCTGGCCAAGTCGGGTGGGCGCAACAGGGTGATGCGTTACGCGCCGACGTAAAGCCACACATCGGTAGTGCTCGTGTCCACCTTGGGGCACCTTGGGGTCACACCCCGACCAAGACACGACCACAACAATGCGTACAAGTGTCGTGGTCGGCTGAGCCCGTGTCCATGTCGGGGTGTGACCCCAGGGTGGACACGGGCTCGGCCTTGTGCGCGCGGCTAGCCGGGCTCGCCGGCCAGCCGGCGCAGCGCCTGCAACCCCGGCATGAACAGATACTCGCCGCCGCGCAGCGTGCAGAAGCTCTGGATGCCGTGGATGCGCCGGCGTACCGGGCGTTCCGGCAGCGTGAACGTGGCGCCGTCGGGCTGCTGGCCGACGATCGGATCGCGCTCGTCGGCCAGGTCGATGAAGTTGCCGTGGTTGATCCACTCCTGCTGCATGAACTCCATCGTCTCGGGCGCCTTGGCCGACAGGCCGATGAAGAACAGGCCGCGTTCGGCGCCGTCGTCCTCAACCATGTCGGGGCGGTAGGGCGGGCCGAACGTCGTGCTGCGGCGGATCAGGCGGTGCAGGTTCACGTCCGTCAGGATCGCCAGCTTGCTGTCGCGCGGGTTCATGCGCCGCATGTGGCAGCCGTGCGGTACCCGCAATCCCTGCTGGTCCTCTGCATACGTGAAGTCGTTGTTGCGCGCGCGGTCCGCGCCCAGCGCCGGATCGTCCTTCTCCGGTGCCAGCGCCAGTGGCGCGCCGCTGCGCCAGCGTCCCACCAGCTTTGCCGCCAGCAGTTCCTGGCCGTCGGCGTCGCCGCCATGCTCGCGCAGGAAGCGGTTGAACGCGGCCACGTCCGTGTGATATTTGCGCAGCACGACATAGGTGCCGTTGCGGCCGATGGAGTCGTCGGCCGGTCCCGGCTGCGCCAGCGGCACGCCGGCCTCGCCCGGATAGCCGAGGATGAATTCACCGGCCTTGACGGGCCGGCCCTGGCCCGGCCACGTGGGCGCCGTGCCGCCTTCGACGGCCGGGTTGCCGATGTTGTCGCGGTAGCCGAACGAGTTGCGGCTGTCGGGCTGCGCGCCGAAGTCGTGGGACCCCAGAACGGTCACGCCCGACAGGCCGGCAAACTGTTCGTGCGCCGTGGCCATCGCCGCGCGCCAGGATGCTTCGTCCGGCGCGAAGATCGATACGGCCAGGTGCAGCTGGCCGCTGCCGAACGGTGCCTCCCAGCTGTCCGGCGCATTCGGGCCGTAATCCTGCAGGCGCTCGGCACGCTGGGCCATGCCGTCGCGGAACGCCGCCGGGAAGCTGTCCAGCAGCGCCGCATCGAGGTCGAGTGCGCGCAGGCCGGCGTGGGTCAGCGCCACGGCGATCCACGCTTCCGTGTTGTCGGCCGCGTCAGCGGCGCTGCGCACGTGCGGTGCCAGACGCGCCAGCAGCGCGCGCCCGCCGGCCGCGCTGTCGAAGCGCAGCAGCACGTGGGTGCCGAAATACGGGTCGGGACGGTCGAACAGGATCGTGGCCTGGATGTCGTGCAGTTCCAGCGCCGGCGCCGTTGCCTCGTGGTGGACGAGGGCCTTGACCTTCTCAAGAATCGACATGGCCGCTCACCTTGTCGAGGAACTCCTGCAGGGCGTCGTTGATGCGCTGCAGACGGCGCGCATCGACGACGGAGAGGTGCGGGTTGGCGACATACCAGCCGTCCGCCGTCAGCTGGTGGCTGGCGATGAAGTCCTTGACGCCGGGGTCCGTGATGCCCGGCCAGCCTTCGACGGACGAGAACAGCAGGTCCATGAGGTCGGGAATCTTGGTGGCGAAATCGTCGATGTACGTGTCCCAGTCGCCATCGTAGGTCGTGGCGAACAGGATCTTCGTGTCGTTTTCAAAGAAGACAAAGCGCATGTCGTGCAGGGTCGCGACCTTCTGCGCGCCGGCGAAGTTGCCGTTGACGAGCTTGAAGATGCGCCGCAGCCGGTCCGCGCCGCCCGGTTTCAGTGGCGCGATGGCGGTCAGTTCCGACACCTTACCGGACTGGCGGCCGATGCGGCCGGCCGATCCCGGCTCGGCATCGGCATGTGCGTCGTGTTCGCGCAGGACGTTTTCCAGCGCGAGTTTCAGCAGTTGGGGCGCGTCGCCCAGCACTTCCTCGACCTTGCGCTTGATGTCGGCGAGGTCGGTGGTTTTCTGTTCCTGCATATTTTTTCCTTTCAGTCGGGTACTTGCGCCAGGTCGTCGATCTCGATGCGCGGCTGCGCATTCATCTCGTGGCGGAAGCGGGTCGAGGTTTCGTAGGCGCGGATGCGGGCGCGCATGATGGAGCCGAGCGGGCGGTGCGCCTCGATGCCCTGCCATGGATTGAACGACAGCACGTCGTCGGCAAACACGCGGCGCGCAGGGCTGTAAGCTTCCTGCGGCGGGATCGTCAGCTTCGCCACGGGCAGGTAGGGTGACGCCTCCTCGTCCCAGCGCACCGACGCGTCCTCGATCGGCATTTTTTCGATATCGGTACACAGCTGCACGCGCAGCTCGTACTCGCAGCCCTGGGTGCGGAAGAAATCCACGACGAGGTCGCGCAGCTCCGAGTCGCCGGCGTCGTCGCGCAGCGGCTGGCCGGTGAGGGCCCGCACGTTCTCCGACAGCGGCGCCGCGCACACCTTGGCCACGTAATCGCCGTAGCGGATCGCGGCCATGCTGTAGAACGTCTCGCCGAGGATGTGGTGGTTCGGCGCGCCCAACGTGTCGATCGTGGGGTTCTCGATGCCCAGCAGGTGCAGCGCCTTGCTGCCGCCGTGGGCCAGCGCGGCCAGCATCTTGCGCACCATCTCGGGATCGTCGGCATGCTTCTCCAGCAGTTGCTGGGTTTTGAGGTAGGCGGCCGCGTGGCCGAACGCGATGACGGGATGGTTCACCAGCAGGAAATCCTGCGTGGTGGCAGTGCGGCCCGGCAGCAGCTGCGGTCCCGGCACGTCCAGCAGTTTCAGCGCCATGCCGCGCGGGGCGGGGATGCGGTCGCTGTGCAGGTCGCCCGGCGCCGTGGACAGGCGCAGCACGACGGGATGGCTGGCCGGCGTCGCAAAGATGCCCTGGCGCAGCGGCTCGGGCAAATTGTCGTAGACGTCCAGCCGGCCTTTCAGCACGCCGTGGCACTTGGCGTGGGCATCGCGGGTGGCGTGCCGGTGTTTGTCGAAAACCTTCCGGTTCACGCGCAGCATCGATTCGACAATGGCATCGATGATGGCGTCTTCATTGGCCTGCTTGACTTCCAGGCCGTCGGTGTAGCGTATATAAGTCTCGGGGGCGTGACTCATCAGATTCCTTCTGGCGGTTACGGTCCGGCCAGTATAAGAAATGCAATTGTTACGTCCGGTAGAGTGGGACTTCTAGACTATTAGTGGCCGGACCAATTACAGTGCGGGCTGGCACTTTGAAGTTACCGCGCGCAGGGGCAGCGCCGGGTTACGTCTCGCTGCGCAGGCTTGTAAGATAGGCGCACAGCATATCGGCCATCGCGTCGGCATATGTCCTGATTTCCGCGTCGGTCCGGGGCGTTTCGGAAAACGCCTTGCCGACGGCGCTGAATGTCGTGGTGACCAGATCTCCCGCCAACGCGCGGACTGGCGCCGGCGCCTGCGGCAACACTTCCTCCATGAACAGCGCCATCGTCCGGTCCGCGGCCTCCCGTGCCTGTTGCGCCTCGGGCGCATCGCGATACAGCGGGGCCGCATCAGTCAGCGCCACGCGCATCCGGGCTTCCTCGCATTCCGAACGAATGAACGCGTGGCTCAGCGCGCGCAGGCGGTCCAGCGGCGGCCGGGTTGCATCCTCGAGAATCCCGCACAGCATGCCGGTCGTTGCGCGCCACTCCTCGACCTGGAGCTGGAACAGGATCGATCCCTTGTTCGGGAAATACTGATACACCGAGCCGATACTGACGCCCGCCTTTTCCGCGACGCGGGCCGTCGTGAAGCGGGCGACACCTTCGCTGGCCAGCACCTGCACGGCCGCCTGCAGGATCGCCGCAACCAGTTCGGTCGAACGGGCCTGCTGCGGCTGTTTTCGGGTGGCGATCGGGGGACGGCGCCGGGTTGTCATGGGATTGCGCCTTCGGCGTGATGGGTTCGTCGCATTTTAGGGTGGGCCGGGTAATCGTTCAACCAGTTGCCGGTCTGCCCGCAAACCGAAGACCTGAACCCGAACCTGAATAACCGGCCGGCGGGTGGGGCGGGGAGCCCTGGCCGCGAGGCAGCAGCCCATATGCGTACAGGGGCTGTGTGCTGGATCAGCCGCATGCGAAACGCGACCCCGAATGCGAATTTCGCGCGCCGGCAATCGTCCGTACCATTCGTTCAACGCGACGCATTCATCGCGTTCCCACGAACCCTGACGGAACAACCATGACCACATTGACCGCAGCACCCCTGGCTCCCTTGCTGGAGCGCCTCTTCAACCAGTCCGACGCGGCACCGTTTCCCGACTTTGCCGACGTTTCGCCTGCGGAGCGCGAGCGCCTAATGCGCAGCAAGACGGACTATCGCCACCTGTACGAACGCCTGAAGGATGTATGGCTGCCCGTCTCGCGCGAAACCGGCACGCTGCTCTACATGCTGGCGCGCAGCACCAACGCGCGCAATATCGTCGAATTCGGCACCTCGTTCGGCATCTCCACGCTGCACCTGGCCGCGGCGCTACGCGACAACGGCGGTGGGCGCCTGATCGGCAGCGAGTTCGAGGCGTCGAAGGTGGCGCGGGCGCGTGAACACCTGGCCGAAGGCGGCCTGTCCGACCTGGTGGAGATCCGCGAAGGCGATGCGCTGCGGACGCTGGCCGTCGACCTGCCCGACACCATCGACCTGCTGCTGCTCGACGGCGCCAAGGCGCTGTATGGCGACATCCTGGCGCTGGTGGAAACCCGCCTGCGTCCCGGTGCGCTGATCGTGGCCGACAACGTCGACTACAGCCCGGATTACCTGGCGCACATCCGCGCGCCCGGCAGCGGCTACCTGTCCGTGCCGTTCGCGGGCGACATCGAACTGTCGATGCGGCTGGCCTGAGCCTTTGTCACTTTTTTCAATACTGGAGAACACATGCACGTATTCGTAACCGGCGCCACGGGCTGGGTCGGCTCGGCCGTCACCATCGAGCTGCTCAAGGCCGGCCACCAGGTCACCGGTCTGGTGCGGGCCGACGACAAGGCGGCCGCACTGGCGGCCATCGGCGCGCAAGCACTGCGGGCATCGCTCGACGACCTTGATGTCCTGCGCCAGACAGCGGCGCGCGTGGACGCCGTGATCCACACGGCGTTCAATCACGATTTCTCGAGGTTCGCCGACAACGCGGAACAGGACCGGCGCGCGATCGAGGCGCTGGGCGACGCGCTGGCAGGTTCGGCGCGGCCGCTGCTGGTCACCTCGGGCCTGCTGGGATTGCCCCGCGGCGCCACCGAGGCCGACGTGCCCGCCACGGCCGGTCCGCGCAAGTCGCAAGCGGCCGCGCAGGCGCAGGCGGCGCGCGGCGTGCGTGCCGCAACCGTGCGCCTGGCGCCGTCCGTGCACGGCCTCGGCGACCACGGTTTCGTGCCGATGCTGGTGCGATTGGCACGGGAGACGGGCGTATCGGCCTATCTGGGCGACGGCTCCAACTGCTGGTCCGGCGTGCACCGGCACGATGCCGCGCGCGTCTATCGCCTGGCGCTGGAGGGTGGCGCGAACGAACCGATATACCACGCCGTCGCGGACGAGGCGGTGCCGTTCAAGGCGATTGCCGAAGCAATCGGTCGTCGCCTTGGCCTGCCGGTCGAATCGCGCGAGCGTGAACACTTCGGCTGGTTCGCCATGATGGCGGGGGCCGACATGGCCGCTTCCAGTGCCCGCACGCGCGAGCTGCTGGACTGGCAGCCGCAAGGTCCAACCCTGCTGGCGGATCTGGAGCAGCCGGGGTATTACAGCGCGGAGTGATGCGATGGCGGACGTCAGCCGCGCGGCTGCAGCGCGATGACGGTCATCCCGGCCAGCGCCAGCACCGCGCCGGCGATGTCCCAGCGGGTCAGCGCGACACCATCGACCACGCGCAGCCAGAGCAGGGCCACGGCGATGTACATGCCGCCATACGCGGCGTAGGTGCGGCCCGCGGCGGTGGGGTGCAGCGTCAGCAGCCAGGCGAACAATGCCAGCGACAGCGCGGCGGGCAGCAGCAACCAGGGGCTGCCGCCGTCCTTCAGCACGCGCCAGGGCAGCCAGCAGCCGACGATTTCCGCCAGCGCGGTGACGGCAAAGAGGGCGGCAACCCGCACGACGTCCGGTGTACTCATCCGGCATCCCCGGTCGGGCTGGCTGGAAGAGCTGATTCCATCATTTGCATTGCTCCTGTAAGGTCGGGCAGGGCTGGGCGCCTGCCGTGTTCCGCGTATCGCAGGATGCTAATATACTTGAGATAACGTTTTGTATCCTGCGTGTCATGTCCAGCGTATTACTCCAACGAATCACAACGGCACTTGCGCAATTTTCCAGCCGGTCCCGCCTGTACGAGCTGCACCTTGACGGTGCTGGCGATGACGGCCTGGGCGCCGGCGGCCTGCTGGTGGAAGCTTTTACGGCGGCCGATACCCTGCAGGACACCGGCGCGCGCGACATCATCGTGCTGTCGACAAATGCCGATATTGCGTTGTCCACGCTGCTGGGCCGCCAGGCTGCACTGGCAGTCAGCCTTGCGGATGGGCAGCGCACGACCTTCAGCGGCGACATCACTTCCGTGGCGATGCTCGGCAGCAATGGCGGCTTCGCTCGTTACCGCCTGCGGCTGACGCCCTGGCTATGGCGCCTGCGCCAGGTGCGCAACAGCCGCGTGTGGCAGGACAAGACTGTCGTCGAGATCTGCGAAGCGGTGATGCAGCCATACGGCCAGGTGGCACGCTGGCGCTGGAGCGACGACACGGCCACGTTGCTGGCCTCGATTCCCCCGCGCAGCTACTGCTGCCAATACCGCGAATCCGATTACGACTTCCTGCGCCGCCTGCTGACGGAAGAAGGCATCGGCTGGCGTTTCGAGGAGGTGGAAGAAGCCCCGGGCCACCAGCTGGTGCTGTTTGCGGACAGCACGCGGGCCACGGCCTGCCCGGAGGATGCCACCAGCGAGGGCGGGGCAGGAGTGCGCTTCCATGCCGCCCGCGCCGGGGAGGCCTTCGACACCATCCAGGCGCTGCAAGCCCGGCGCCGGGTAACGTCGTCGCTGGCGACTGTGCTGAGCTATGACTACAAGGCCAAGCGTGCCGTGGCCGGCAGCGCCCCGGCCCGTCAGTCGCCAGTCAAGCTGCCGCCGCTGGAAAGCTACGACGTGCCGGGCCAGTATGCATATGCCGACAGCGCGCTGGCGCAGCATTACGCGGTGCTGCAAATGGAAGCGCACGAGGCGCGCGCCCGCGCATGGCACGGCCGCTCCACGGTGCGTACCCTGGCGGCCGGCAGGCGGTTGCTCGTCACGCAGGCGCCGCTGGCGGCGGCCCCGGATGTATTTACCGTGGTGCGGGTCGTCAGCGTTGGCGTCAACAACCTGCCCGCGCCGGCGCGGGAGGCGCTGGCCGAACTGTTCGGACCAGTGCCGGAACTGCTCGAAGAAGGGCTCGCGGCGGTGCACAGCAGCACGGAGGCGCCGCCCGACCTGGCGCTGGCGATCGCCCAGGCCACCGCGACCGGCTATGCCAACGCGTTCGACGCCATCCCTGCCGATCTGCCATGGCGTCCGGTCCTGCCGGAGAGCGACGGCCGTGCGCATCCGAAACCGACGGCAGCGGGGGCGCAGAGCGCCATCGTCATCGGCGCCGACGGCGGCACGCAGCCGACCGGCACGGACGAACTCCATTGCGACGCGTTGGGCCGGGTGCGCATCCGTTACCACTGGCAGGACGCGGACGACGCGGCGTCATGCTGGGTGCGCGTGGCGCAGCGGCTTGCCGGCGGCGGCATGGGCAGCCAGTTCCTGCCCCGTATCGGCCAGGAAGTGCTGGTGCAGTTCATCGAAAACGATATCGACCGGCCCATCGTCGTCGGCGCGCTGTACAACGGCCAGGGCGAAGGCGGGGTGCCGCCCACGCCCGGCGGTGCGTCTGCCGGTGCCGACGCGGCCTCCCCGTTCGGCGGCGCAACGGACCAGGCAACGTCCGGCCAGGGCAATCTCGCCGGCGGCAACAGCCCCGTATGGCATGGCGCGTCGGCCGGCCCGGACGGCCACCGCAACCCTGCTGCGCAATGGGGCATCCGCACGAAGGAATTCGGCGGCGCCGGCTACAACCAGCTGCTGTTCGACGATACCGATGCGCAGGGCCGGGTACAGCTGCGCTCCACGCACGCCGGCACGGAACTGAACCTGGGCCACGTGGTGCATGCGGCGGACAACTATCGCGGCAGCCTGCGCGGGCAGGGTGCCGAACTGCGCACGGATGCCTGGGGTGCGGTGCGGGGCGGTGCCGGCCTGCTGGTGACGAGCTACGCGATCGCGCACAATGCCCAGGCCCGTGATCCGGCCGGCGACAACGCGGCCGGCATCGCACTGATGAAGCAGGCCGTCAAGCTGGCAGAGACGTTCAGCGAGGCGGCAACGACGCATCGGACGGTGGCCCTGGCAGGCCACGTGGGTTCGACGAGGGCAGGGGGCAGCGTCAAGTCCGACGACGAAGCGCCGCTGGCCCGCATGCTGTCGGCCGTTTCCGGCATGGTCGGCGCGAGCGACCTGGATGCTGCGCGCGCCGACGCGGGCGCGCGCAGCACCGCGCCGGACGACGGCAAGGTACCGCATCCGGTCGATCAGGTCATCGCCGTCAGCGCGAGGGCCGGCCTGGCCGCGACGGCCGCGCAGGCGATGCAGCTGTCATCGGGCGATACCGTGGCGCTGATGAGCGGTGCTGACAGCCAGTTCGTTGGCGGTGCCGGCCTGCGCGTGCATGCCGGCCAGGCGCTGGGCGTACTTGGCGGTGCGGTGGCGCCCGGCGCCGGCGGCATCGGGCTGCAGGCCATCGCCGCGCAGGGGCCAGTCGACGTCCAGGCGCAGGGCGACACCCTGTCCGTGCAGGCGCGCGACGACGTCCAGGTGATCAGCGCGTCCTCGTTCTCGGAATGGGCGGCGCACAACCGCATCAGCCTCTCCACCGCCGGCGGCGCCAACATCACGATCGAGGGCGGCAATATCGTCGTGCAGGCGCCCGGCAAGATCGCCATCCACGCCGGCAAGAAGAGTTTTACGGGGCCGGAGCAGGCATCCGTCGCGCTGCCGGTGCTGCCGCAATCGATCTGCGTCGAGTGCCTGCTCAAGGCGCGTGCGGCCGGCTCGCCATTTGCGATGAGGTAGGCGTGGACGACTATTTCGACCTTGCCGGGTTCGCGGCCACCGCCCTGCGCGAGTACCCGCATTGCACGGTGTACGGCCTGGCCGACCACGGCGGCATGCCGGGGCTGCACGCGCAGCTGTCACGTTCGTCCATCGCATGGCGCAGCCTGTTCGAAGGCTCCCGCGAAGAGAATGCGCTGGCCGTGGCGCCGCTGCTGTTTTCGCTGACCGATGCGTGGCACGGCCGCCACCGGCAACTGCTGGACTGGATCGCCGCGCACGGTACGTACACGTCCTCGCTGCTGATGCTGGCCTCGCCCCTGGCGATCGACGACGTCGCGGCACGGCTGGCGCGCCGGCTGGACGCTGCGCTGTCCGAGGACATGAATGTGATGCTGCGCTTTTTCGACCCGCGCGTCTTCGAGGCGCTGACGGGCGTGCTGGACCCGGCGCAGCGGGAGGCATTCCTGGGCGTGGCCGATCACTGGTGGTATTTCGACCGGCGCGGTGCGCTGGTTGCACAGCCGGCCCGCTGCGATGCGCAGGACGGGCACGTGGCGCCGCTGCGGCTGACGGTGGCGCAGGAATTCGCGCTGCTGGCCGCCAGTGAGCCGGACCAGGTGGCCGAGCAGTTGCAGTCGATGGTGCCGGAACCGTGGCGCGATGTGCCGCTGCCGCGGCGCATCGGTTTCCTGCAGCGCCATATCGGTGCCGCCAACGCGCTGGGCCTGCGCGCGACGCGCGACCTGGCGCTGTACTGCGCCGCCGCGCTGCTCGAAGGCGAGGACTTTGCCGGCACCCCCAAGTGGCGCCCGTTGCTGGCGCAGGTGCAGCGCGGTGAACTCGATTTCGGCGCGGCGCTGGCGCAGTGAGCGCTCAGGGGATGTCAGATGTGGACGAGAGCTACCGTCAAGATCGTGTCAGTGCTGGCGCTGGCATGCGCGCTTGCCTTGCCCGGTGTGGCCAGATGCATGGCGGAGGATGGCGCCGGGGCCGGCAATGCTTCCCGCTCGGCACCTGGTAGTCACGAGCCGGTCATGCTGGCGATCACGGGTTTCAATTACACCGACCGGGCAATCGACTCGTTCAGCGTTGACGGGCAGGGCGGCGGTAACGTGTTCGTCAGCAGCTTCGAAAGCGGGGGCGGAGGCCGCACGTGCTGCGTACGCTACAGGCCAGGCTCGAAGGTGCGAAAAGTGCTCGTTACCTGGCAGACCGGAGGATGCTATTACCATACGAGATCGACTGTGTCCGATGAGGTTTTCGACAACCTGCATTCGTTTTCGCATAAACGAGAAGTTGAGGTGGAGCCCGTCGTAACGAACGATCCCAAAGTGATGGAGGTACATTTCTATCCCGATGGCTCGATCAAGGCGGCAATCACCGGAGGAAGCCACTTACCGCGCCTGCGGCTGGACGGCGCCCGCGAGGACAAGACCCGTTATCCAAGGTGCGCGAATGATGAAAAACCGGCAGCATGACCGCCGAGCCAGCACTGCGGCGTGCCCTATGATTACAGTGGCGTTGTCTTTTACACTGTGGGCGGCTTTACCTGGTGTGGCTGGCTGCACGCCCCATAGTCCGGCAACGGCCAGTGCGTCACAGGAAAGCCCTGAACCCGTCATGCTGGCGATTACGGGTTACAACTACACGAATCGCCACATCGCTTCGTTCAGTGTCGATGGTACGGGAGGCGGCAATCTGTACGTGAGCACTCCGACAAGTGGCGGGGGCGGCACCGTGTGCTGTGCAATCTATACCCCAGGTAACTTCGAACGCACAGTCGTCGTACGCTGGCAATCCGGCGGTTGCTATTACCACACGATCTCAGGGACCTCTGGCAAGGTATTTGACAATCTGCACTCATATTACAAAGAGCAGCAAGTCGTGGTAGACAGCGCGATTCCCGCCGATCCGAAAGTTCTCGAAGTGCATTTTTACCCTGACGGCTCGATAAAGGCGGCAATTACCGCTGGCGAGTCTCCGCCACGTCTGACGCTGGATAATGCGCGTGAAGACAAATCCCGCTATCCAAGGTGCCCGAATGACCGGAAGCCAGCAAAATGAGGAGAGCCAGGATACTCAGGTGGAGTGATGCAGTGATAAAGGAGCAGGGATGCACTCTGAAGTGAGTTATACCGAAACTGGCTTGGCAAGATGGGCCTTTGCACGACATGTACTAACCGTGACGTTGTCTCTTGCGGTGGCATTGACTGTGCCGGGTATGGCCGGCTGCACGCCGCACAACCCTGCGGCAGACCAGGCGTCCGGCACTACGCAAAGTAGTAGCGAGCCGGTGATGCTTGCTATCACTGGCTACAACTACACGAACCGCCATATCGGCGCATTCAGCGTGAACGGTGCGGGTGGCGGCAATATCTTCGTCAGTACGCCCACCAGCGGCGGTGGCGGATCAACCTGTTGCGTGCTGTATCGTCCGGGAACGCGCGTGCGCAAAGTGTTGGTGGAATGGCAGACCGGCGGCTGCTACTTCCATGAGAAATCGGAAGTCTCCGGTGACGTGTTCGATACATTGCATTCGTTCTCGTTCCGGCGCGAGGTCGAAGTCGAGCCCGTGGCAACAACCGATCCCAAAGTGATGGAGATACACTTTTATCCTGACGGATCGATCAAGGCGGCAATTACCGGCGGAAGCCAGTTGCCACGCCTGCGCCTGGACGGCGCCCGCGAAGACAAGACCCGTTATCCAAGGTGCCCGAATGACCGGAAACCAGCGTAAGCGCGGCCATAAGACGCTCGCACGGCCAATGCCGCCGGCTGACAGAACGAAGTGATAGAGAAAGAGTATGTATGGCACCGCGAAAACTACAGTGACAGTTCGGGATGCGGCCCATAGGCAAGCGTTAATGGCCGTGGCCATGTCTTTTGCTATAGCGCTTACTGTGTCGGGGCTTGCTGGCTGCTCCCCACACGAGTCGTACGCTACCAGCGAGCCGTCGAAGGCTGGATCGAAAAAGGATGAGCCGATCATGCTGGCAATCTCTGGCTACAATTACACAAACCGCCATATTGGCTCGTTCAGTGTGGATGGTACGGGTGGCGGCAATCTGTACGTAAGCACGCCCGCAAGCGGCGGGGGTGGGACCGTGTGCTGCGCCCTCTACACCCCCGGTAACTTTGAACGCACCGTCGTTGTGCGCTGGCAGTCGGGCGGTTGCTATTACCACGCGATTTCGGGGACATCTGGCAAGGAATTTGACAACCTACACTCGTATCACAAAGAGCAGAAAGTCGTGGTAGACAGCGCGATCCCCACCGATCCGAAAGTTCTCGAGGTGCATTTTTACCCTGACGGCTCGATAAAGGCAGCAATTACCGCTAGCGAGTCTCCGCCACGTCTGCGGCTGGATAACGGACGTGAAGACAAGTCCCGATACCTGCGGTGTCCGAACGACGACAAACCGGCTGGATGACAGGAGCGGATTGGCGGGCAAAGGAAGCGGTAGCCGAGGGAAAGCAGGATTAAAGGAGCAAACAATGCACTCTATAGTGAGTTTCATCGAAACTGGTTCGGCAAAATGGGCCTCTGCACGGCATGCAAGAGCTGCGACGTTTTCTCTTGTCGCGGCATTGATTGTGCCGAACCTGGCAGGCTGCACCCCGCAGGACCGTGCGGGGGCCGACAATACGTCCCGCATGGCGCCTGGTGATAACGAACCGGTCATGCTGGCGATCACAGGCTATAACTACACGAATCGGCATATTGCCTCGTTCAGCGTCGATGGCACGGGTGGCGGCAATATATTTGTCAGCACGCCGACAAGCGGCGGAGGCGGTTCCGTATGCTGCGCCCTCTACACCCCTGGCGATTTCGAACGCAAGATCGTCGTGCGCTGGCAATCAGACGCTTGCTACTATCATACGAAGTCGACTATTTCAAATGAGGTTTTCGACAACTTGCATTATTTCTACAAAGAGCGAGAGGTCGTGGTGGATAGGAAAGTGCCGGCAGAGCCCGAGGTACTGGAGGTTCATTTCTATCCCGATGGTTCGATCCAGGCCGCGATCACCGCTGGCGTGACATTGCCCCGTCTGAAGCTGGATGGTGAGCGCGAAAACAAATCTCGTTATCCAAGGTGCCCGAATGACCAGAAGCCGGCAAAATGATTTGGCAGGCGATAGCAAGTCGCCCAGTCTTGTCCAGCCTCCCCAAGCACTGCGCGATGGCGTTGACCAGGCCTGTCGTATGCCGGCCGATGCAGCCGGCCCATTGCGGCCCGCACTGCCGCTGGCGACGCTCGCGCTGACCGCTCGCTCGGCTGAGGGGGCGCCACCGGTCGGAAGCTGCCTTCAGCAGTTGTGGCTGACGTTTTTCTTTGACGGTACAGGCAACAATATGGCGGCGGATCAGGGCACGCTCAAACACAGTAATGTGGCTCGGTTGTTTAACGTGCACGTTCCTGACGATAGCGCCAAAGGAATTTATCGTGTCTATATTCCTGGTGTAGGAACATACTTCAGGGAAGTCGGCGATGACGGCGGCAGCACTCTTGGTCTGGTGATGGCGCGAATGGGAGACCGTAGACTCGACTGGGCCTTGAAACGATTTGACCAGCTGTTGAAACCGCACCTGGCCCGTGCCAATTCGCCCGCGAACCGAATTACGGAGGTTAACGTGGCCGTTTTTGGCTTCAGTCGGGGCGCTGCACTGGCGCGCGCTTTTATCAACCGGCTGGTTGCCCAGCGTGGTACACCGGCGAAACAGGGATGGCGTCTGCTTGCGGCGGACGCGCCGCTGCGTATCCGCTTCATGGGGTTGCTTGATACGGTAGCGTCGGTCGGGCTAACGTTGAGCAGCAATACGACAAATGCGGTGGCGGCCTATGCCGGGGGCGGCAAGGCGGCGACATTCTTGCGCCTGGCTGCGCCCAAGTTCAAGGATACTTGGCCCACTGAGTTGGCGTTTGCTCCACAAGCGCAGCCAGGGGCCGATCCGGCGCCGGGTTACGCCGACGGGCACCAAGCTTGGGGTGGCGAGCAGGCCATCCCGCATGGGGTCGAAGAAGTCAGGCATTTCGTCGCGGCGCATGAGGTGCGCAACTCCTTCCCGGTCGACAGTATCTGGGTCGCAAATAACGGCCGTATTGACGTGGTAGGCCATTTTTATGAACGGGTGTATCCCGGAGCGCACTCGGACGTTGGTGGCGGGTATCGTCCTGGTGAGGGTGGTAAATCGTTGGAGCCAAGCGAGAAGCTCAGTCAGATACCGCTACATCATATGTATGAAGCAGCGATAGAGCGAGGGGTGCCGTTGTTACCGAAGACGGGATGGACTCAAGGGAATCAACAGGATTTCGAACTTTCTCCCATACTGAATGAGCATTTCAACTACTACACTTCAAAGCTCCCGAGTTCAGACATCCTGGGCAACAACATGAACGCCAGCATGCGCCTGTATTTTGCATGGCGCTTCGCGTCGATCCGTCGCAAGGCCGGTGGCGACCGCTCCGAGGCAAAGCGAATCGAGCAGGCTGACCGGCAGTACAGTGCGGACGCAAAGGTGCTCGATGCAGAAATCGCTCGCTTGGAGACCGCGGATCGAGAGGCCATGCAGGAGCACAATCTGGCGTTGGCGCGAAGCCAGGCCTACGTGCAGTCGAACTATGGTAACCCGAACCTGGATATGGCACCTTACCGCGCAGCCATCGCCAAGGCTTCCGCGCGCCGTGCCGGCACACAGCATGCACTGTTGAGTGCGAAAGCCAAGCGCGACGCCCTACCCGACATGTCCCCGCTGAACGACGCCATCGCGATGTACGACCAGCAGCTGCTTGAAGACGCCCGCGCGATCCACGATGTCTACTCGGCGCGGGGCATGTTCGGCGGTGCGCCGGATGCGGAACGGCGCCGCGAGCTGCGGCCGCATTACAAGGCGCTCGTCGAGGCTTACGAAGACGAATATATCCACAACCGCGGCCTGAAGGACGAGAAGATCATCGCGTTCTTCGAACACTATGTGCATGACTCGCTGAGCGGCTTCGCCAAGGACGCGACGCTGCCGTCGGACCCGCGCGTGATTTACCTCGGCGGCGACGAGAAGTACCGCTATGCCCGCAACGAGCCGCGGCACGACGGTGAAGAAGCGCAGTACGCCAGCGTCGAGAAGGACGAAGCGGCGCAGAGCGCGTAGCGCTTACTCCAGCAGCAGCGCTTCGGCGCGGGCCACGGCCTGCGCGCCGCCGCGCAGCACGATCACGTCGCCGGCGGCCAGGATCGTCTCGGGGCCGATGGGGAGGCGCTGCTTGCCGCGGCGGATCGTCGTCACTTCGGCACCCGTTTCGGCGACGTCGACGTCGCCCAGTGCCTTGCCGACGCTGCCCGCGTTTTCCGGGAGCGTGACGGTATGCAGGCGCACCATTTCCGCATCGTCGCCCACGTCGCTGATGCCGTGGAAGTAGCCGCGCAGCGACGCGTAGCGTTCCTCGCGCGCGGCCTGCACGCGGTGCACCACGCGGCGCAGCGGCACGCCCAGCATGACGAGGGCGTGCGAGGCGAGCATCAGGCTGCCCTCCATCAGTTCCGGCACCACCTCCGCGGCGCCCGCGGCCTTCAGGCGATCGAGGTCGGCGTCGTCGTGGCTGCGCACGATGACGGGCAACGTCGGCGCCAGTTCGTGCACCAGGTGCAGCACCTTCAGGGCCGATGCCGTGTTGGCATACGTGATGACGAGCGCGCTGGCGCGGTAGATGCCGGCGGCGACCAGGCTTTCGCGCCGGCCCGCGTCGCCGTACGACACGTTGGCGCCGGCCGATTGGGCGTCCTGGACGCGGGTGGGGTCTAGGTCGAGCGCGTGGTACTCGATCGATTCCTCCTGCAGCAGCGTGGCCAGGCTTTGCCCGCTGCGCCCGAACCCCGCCACGATGACGTGCTTCTGCGTCGACATCGTGCGCGCCGCGATTTTTGTAAGATTCAGCGACTGCATCATCCACTCGTTGCTGGAGAACTTCAGCACCAGCCGGTCCGACTGCTCGATCAGGAACGGCGCGGCCAGCATCGACAGCACCATCGACGCCAGCACGACCTGGATGACGAACGGATCGACCAGCTCCATGCCGCCGGCGACATTCAACAGCACGAAGCCGAATTCACCGGCCTGCGCCAGCGCGAGGCCCGTGCGCATCGCCACGCCGTCGGACGCGCCAAAGGCCTTGGCCAGGCCGGCGATCAGCGCGAACTTCATCAGCACGGGCAGGATCAAGAGCACCAGCACCAGCCACCAGTTCTCGTACACCACGCGCACATTGAGCAGCATGCCGACGGTGATGAAGAAAAGCCCCAGCAGCACGTCGCGGAACGGCTTGATGTCTTCTTCCACCTGGTGCTTGTATTCCGTTTCCGAAATCAGCATGCCGGCGACAAAAGCGCCCAGCGCCAGCGACAGGCCGGCCAGTTCCGTGATCCACGCGGCGCCCAGCGTGATCAGCAGGAGGTTCAGCATGAACAGTTCCTGCGAGCGGCGCTTGACGACGATGGTGAACCAGCCGCGCATCAGCTTCTGGCCGAAGAACAGCAGCAGCACCAGCACGAGAACGGCCTTCAGCGCGGCCCAGCCCAAGGTCGCGCCCAGGTTGTCCGGATTGCGCGCCAGCGCGGGGATCAGGATCAGCAGCGGCACCACGGCCAGATCCTGGAACAGCAGGATGCCGACGATCTTGCGGCCATGTTCGGATTCCAGTTCCAGCCGCTCCGTCAGCATCTTGACGACGATGGCGGTGGACGACATCGCCAGCGCGCCGCCCAGCGCGAACGCGGCCTGCCAGCTGACGTCGATCGCCGGCGGCAGCGTGTGGGCGAGGACCCAGCCGAACACGATGGTGGAGACGATCGTCAGCACCACCTGCGCCATCCCGAGGCCGAAGACGACGCCCTTCATGGCCTTCAGTTTGGGCAGCGAGAATTCGAGGCCGATGGAGAACATCAGGAAGACGACGCCGAATTCGGCCAGCGACGCGGTGGCATGGCTTTCTTCGGCCAGTCCCAGCGCATGGGGCCCGATGACGATGCCCACGGCCAGGTAGCCCAGCATGGGCGGCAGATGCAGCATGCGGAAGGCGACGACGCCGAGGACGGCGCTGCCCAATAGAAGAAGGGTCAGTTCAAGAGGCGAGAACATCGTCACATGCCCGGGGCCGAGGGTTTTCCGCGTGCGCGGATGTTTTTTGTAACATCTGGCAAGTTTTTTGCTTTCCCAATTCGGCTATACTTTCGGCATGAGTGTAACCCATGAAAAAACAATGCTGAAAGCTTTTGATGCAACAACCGCAAGCCGTGCGCTGGAACTGGCGCGCGAGGCCCTGCAAATCGAGGCGGACGCGCTGATCGCCCTGCATGAACGTCTGGCAACGGACGTGAGCGTGGGGCAAGCCGTGTCGCTGCTGCTGAACTGCAAGGGCCGCGTTGTCGTGTCCGGCATCGGCAAGTCCGGTCATATCGGTCGCAAGATCGCCGCCACGCTGGCGTCGACCGGCACGCCGGCGCTGTTCGTGCACCCGGCCGAAGCGGCGCACGGCGACCTGGGCATGGTCACGCCGGACGACGCGTTCATCGCCATCTCGTATTCGGGCGAAAGCGCGGAGCTGATGGCGATCCTGCCGGTCGTCAAGCGCATGGGTGGCTCGGTTATTTCGATGACCGGCAAGCCGGAATCGAGCCTGGCGAAACTGGCGGACGTGCACCTGGACGTGTCGGTCGCCAAGGAAGCGTGCCCGATGAACCTGGCGCCGACGGCATCGACGACCGTCACGCTGGCGCTGGGCGACGCGATCGCCGTCGCGCTGCTGGACCTGCGCGGCTTCAAGGAAGAGGACTTCGCCCGCTCGCACCCGGGCGGCGCGCTGGGCCGGCGCCTGCTGACCCACGTGCGCGACGTGATGCGCAGCGGCGACGCGATCCCCGCCGTCACGACCGACACGGCACTGCCCGATGCGTTGATGCAGATCACGCAGAAGGGGATGGGCATGACGGCCGTGGTGGACGCGGACTACCGTCCGGTGGGCGTGTTTACCGACGGCGACCTGCGCCGCATGATCGACAAGGTGCAGGACTTCGGCAGGGTGATCATCAAGGACGTGATGCATGCCAACCCGCGCACCATCGGGCCGGACAAGCTGGCAGTAGACGCCGTCGCCATCATGGAGCAGTACCGCATCAACCAGATGCTTGTCGTCGATGACGACGGCAAGCTGGCCGGCGCGCTGCACATTCACGACCTGACGCGGGCGAAGGTGATCTGATGGGACAGATTATCGATGTCCGGAACACGGAACGGGCGGCCGCCGTCAGGCTGATGATCTTCGACGTGGACGGCGTGCTGACGGACGGCAGTCTGCATTACGGCGCCGACGGCGAAGCGTTCAAGACGTTCAACGTGCAGGACGGTCTGGGCATCAAGCTGCTGCAGGAAGCGGGCATCCAGACGGCCATCATCAGCGCGCGCCGGTCGCCGCAGGTGACGGCGCGGGCCAGGGACCTGGGCATCGATCACGTGCACCAGGGCGGCCACGACAAGCTGACGCCGTTCAACGCGCTGCTGGCGCAACTGGGCCTGACGGCCGACCAGGTGGGCTTCATCGGCGACGACGTCGTCGACCTGCCGATCCTGTCGCGCGTGGGCTTTGCCGTGGCGGTGCCGAACGGGCGCCAGGAAGTGCTGGCGCGCGCGCATCACGTGACGGCCAACCACGGCGGCCGCGGTGCCGTGCGCGAAGTGTGCGAATTCGTGCTGCGCGCCCAAGGGCTTTATGACAAGATCATGGCCCAGTTCCTGATCTAGGAGTCACGATGCGCAATCAAAGGACCGCCCACCGCTACCGCCTGTCCGTTGGCCTCGTGCTCGGCCTGTTCGGTGCGTTCGGCAGTTTCTGGCTGGTCGAGATGTTGAATCAGTCCGGCGACGATCTCCGGCCCGGCAGCAAGATCAACGAGCCCGATTACATCGTCGAGAATTTTTCGTTCGTGCGGATGACGAAGACGGGCCAGCCCAGCTACATCATTTCGGGCGACAAGCTGACGCACCGCCCGCTGGACGACTCGTCGGACATCGTCAAGCCCGTCGTGCGCAGCCTGTCGGGCGAGCGCGAGCCGATGGACATCCATGCCGAGCGGGCGCGCGTGGACCAGGACAACACGCGCGTGACGCTGATGGAGAACGTGCGCATCGACCGCGCCGCGTCGGCGACTTCGCAGGAGATGCACCTGGCAACGCAGGCGCTGACGATCTTCCCCGAGGAGGACCGCATGGAGACGAACCAGCCCGTGCGCCTGCAGATGGGGAACGCCACCGCCACCGGCACGGCCATGCGCGCCAATAACGCCACGCGCCAGTTGCAATTGGCAGGGCGCGGCACCATCGTATATCCGCCGCGCGGGCAACAGACCAAATAGGATTCAAGCACATGAAGAAACTCATACTGACGGCGGCACTGCTGCTGGGAGTGGCCGGAATGGCCGGCCAGGCCGCGGCCGAAAAGGCCGACTCGTACCAGAAGACGGTGATCAACTACGGCACGCTCGATGCCGACGACGTCAAGCAGGTCTACACGTTCACGGGCGACGTGACCTTGACGCGCGGCACGCTGTCGATGAAGGCCGACAAGGCCGTCGTCACCTACACGCCGGACGGCTACCAGCTGGCCACGCTGACGGGCGGCGCGCGCAAGGTGTCGTTCCGCCAGAAGCGCGACGGCGAGGGCGACCAGTGGATGGAAGGCGAAGCCGAACGCATGGAATACGACGAGAAGGCCGAGCTGGTGAAGCTGTATTCGAAGGCCAAGATCCGCCGCCTCGAAGGCAAGAAACCGAGCGATGAAGTGGAGGGTGAATTCATCTCCTACGACAGCCGCAAGGAATACTTCAGCGTGCGCAACACGGATACGGGCACCAACAAGGCCGGCGCGGGTCGCGGCACGATGGTGATCCAGCCGAAACGCACGGAGCCCGCACCAGCCGCGGCTGCGACGCCGGCGGCGCCGGGGGCGGGGAAATAATGGCGGACATGACCCCGGAAAACTGCGGCAGCACGCTGATCGTGCGTGGCCTGCAAAAGAGCTACGGCAAGCGCCAGGTGGTGCACGACGTGTCGCTGCAAGTCGCCTGCGGCGAGGTGGTGGGGCTGCTGGGGCCGAACGGCGCGGGCAAGACGACGTCGTTCTACATGATCGTCGGCCTGGTCGCGTCCGACGCCGGCACCATCGACATCAGCGGCACCGACATCTCCAGCCTGCCGATCCACAAGCGCGCCAACCTGGGGCTGTCGTACCTGCCGCAGGAAGCGTCGGTGTTCCGCAAGCTGACGGTGGAGGAGAACATCCGCGCCGTGCTGGAGATCCAGAAGGTCGACGGCAAGTCGCTGACGAAAGCGCAGATCGACGAGCGCCTGAACAACCTGCTGGCCGACCTGCAGATCGAGAAGCTGCGCGAGAACACGGCGCTGTCGCTGTCGGGCGGCGAGCGCCGCCGCGTGGAGATCGCGCGGGCGCTGGCAACGAATCCGCGCTTCGTGCTGCTGGACGAACCGTTTGCGGGCGTCGACCCGATCGCCGTGATCGAGATCCAGCGCATCGTGCGTTTCCTGAAGGAGCGCAGTATCGGTGTGCTGATCACGGACCACAATGTACGGGAAACGCTGGGGATCTGTGACCGCGCTTACATCATCAATCAGGGCAGCGTGCTGGCCTCGGGCCGGCCGGACGATATCATTGCCGACGAATCGGTGCGGCGCGTTTATCTTGGTGAACACTTCCGTATGTGACCGCTCATGAAACAGTCTCTGCAACTGCGAACGTCGCAGCACCTCGCGCTGACCCCGCAGCTGCAGCAGTCCATCCGGCTGCTGCAGCTGTCCACGCTGGAGCTGCATCAGGAACTGGAACAGCTGCTGACGGACAATCCGCTGCTGGAGCGGCTCGACGATCCGCTCGACCGTTCGCTGCGGCTGCTGGCCGATGGCGCCATCGGCCAGCAGAGCGCGCCCGATGCGCCGGCCGAAGGCCCGCCGCAGCAGCAGGCCGACGCACCGGCGCCAGCGGAAGCGGACAACTACGAAGCCGGTGACGCCGACCGCGGCCCGGAAGGGGACACGGACTGGAGCGATGCGGGTCGTGGCAAGGCGCCGGAAGACGACGATGCGCGGCCGCAGCTGGAAGCGAGCCATCGTTCGCTGCGCGAACACCTGATGGAGCAGATGCGGGTGACGGTACAGCAGCCGCGCGACCGGGCGCTTGTCGAACTCATCATCGACGCGCTGGACGAGAACGGCTACCTGGAAGAGAGCCTGGAAGAGATCCACGGCCGCCTGCCCGAAGAGCTGGAAGTGGAAATGGAGGAGCTGCGCACGGCGCTGGCGCTGCTGCAGAGCTTTGACCCCGTGGGCGTGGGCGCGCGCAATGCGTCCGAATGCCTGGCGCTGCAGATCCGCAAGATGCCCGGCGTGCCACTGGTGACGCGGCGCATGGCGCTGTGCATTGTCGAGAAACACCTGGCGTGGTTTGCCCAGCGCGACTTCAACAAGCTCAAGAAGGCGCTCGATTGCGACGACGAAGACCTGCGCGAAGCACAGGCCGTCATCCGCCAGTGCAACCCCCATCCGGGCGCCGCGTTTGCGTCCGACGTGTCAGACTATGTCGTACCGGATGTGATTGTGAAGAAGGGCCGCAACGGCTGGGTGGTCACACTGAACAACGACGTGATGCCGCGCCTGCGGGTGAATGCGCTGTATGCCAGCCTGCTCAAGCAGGGCAAGGGCGAAAGCCAGATGGGTGCGCAGCTGCAGGAAGCGAAGTGGCTGATCAAGAATATGCGCCAGCGCTTCGACACGATTCTGCGTGTGGCCCAGGCCATTGTCGAGCGGCAGAAGAACTTTTTCTCGCATGGTGCGGTAGCCATGCGACCCCTTGTGTTGCGTGAAATAGCTGATACACTGGGGCTACACGAGAGCACGATCTCTCGGGTGACAACTCAAAAATATATGCTCACTCCCCATGGCATGTTTGAGTTGAAGTATTTTTTTGGCAGCCACGTCGCAACCGAAGCCGGTGGGGAAGCTTCATCCACTGCGATCCGTGCGCTGATCGTGCAATTCACAGGAGCCGAAGACCCGAAGAACCCTTTATCCGACAGTAAGATTGCGGACATGCTGGGAGAACAGGGCATGGTGATTGCGCGACGCACTGTTGCCAAGTATCGCGAAGCCTTGAAAATCCCTCCCGTCAGCCTCCGCAAGTCCTTGTAGTGCATGGGTTCCTCTGCGCCGCCGGCTTTTATACGGCGGAGCATCGCATGAACCTGTAGAGCGACATCATCTTTAGGAGTGTGTATGAATCTCACCATCAGTGGACATCATATCGACGTAACCCCAGCCATCCGCGAATATGTGCAGAACAAGCTGGAGCGCGTGAAACGACATTTCGATCAAGTGATCGACGTCACTGTCATCCTGACTGTAGATAACCTCACCGAGAAAGAGAAGCGCCAGAAAGCAGAGATCAACCTGCGCATGTCGGGCAAGACCATATTTGTAGAGAGCGTGGCACAAGACCTGTACGCGGCCATCGATACGCTGATCGATAAGCTGGACCGCTCGGTCATGAAATACAAGGACAAAGTGCAGAATCACAACCATGATTCGATCAAGCACCTGACCGAAAGTGAGATCCCCGCTGCATAAGGCAGCTATGTAATTCCAGAGAAAAAGGGCGCGATAAGCGCCCTTCTGCATTCAGGAACACCCACACTGCGTGATGCACTGCCGCGCCCGTGTCCACCCTGGGGTCACACCCCGACAAGGACACAAGCTGAGCCGGATTTTTTCAGGCCTCCCATCTGCCGCAATCCTCCGCCGTTCCGCTTCATCCTTTCAGCACAATATTCGTCGCCCGCCGCGCTAGAATGGGGCATCTCTGACTTCCCTTGCTGCCATGAGCGAACACGTCCATCTCCGCGTCGGTAACGGTACCGGTTTCATCACGCTCGATCGACCCAAGGCGTTGAATTCGCTGTCGCTGGACATGGTCCGCGCGATGACGGCGGCGCTGCTGGAATGGCGCGACGATGACGCCGTTGCCGCCGTCGTGATCCGCAGCACCAGCGAAAAGGCGCTGTGCGCCGGCGGTGATATCCGCTTCTTCCACGATGCCGGCCGCGCCACGCCGCAGGGCGGCAGCGCGCTGCTGGAGGATTTTTTCACGGAAGAATACGCCCTGAATCACCTGATCCACTTCTACCCGAAGCCGTATATCGCGCTGATGGACGGCGTCGTGATGGGCGGCGGCATGGGCATCGCCCAGGGCGGCCCCCGCTGCGCCGTGCGCATCGTCACGAACCGGACGAAGATGGCGATGCCCGAAGTGAACATCGGCCTGTTCCCGGACGTGGGCGGCAGCCATTTCCTGTCGCGCGCACCCGGCAGCCTCGGTGTCTATCTCGGCCTGACGGGCCTGACGATCGGCGCGGCCGATGCGCTGTATGTCGGCCTGGCCGACCACTACGTGCCCGACACCGAACTGGCCGCGCTGTCCGACCTGATCGACTCCACGTCCGGCGGCGGACTGCGCGAAGCCGTCGCGACCTTCGCCCGCCCGTTGCGCCCGGGCGCCGGCGACAGCGCCTTGCTGGCGCACCGCGCCCTGATCGACCGGCATTTCAGCCAGCCTTCCGTGGCGGCCATCATGGCATCGCTGCGCGAGGACGACGACCCGTTCGCCCGCAAGGCCTTGCAGGCCATGGAACAGCGCTCGCCGCTGATGATGTGCGTGACGCTGGAAATGCTCAGGCGGGGCGCAAGCCTCGGCGTGGCGGACTGCCTGCGCATGGAACGCAATCTGGTGCGGCGCACGTTCGAGCATGGCGAAGTGCTGGAGGGCGTGCGCGCGCTCGTCATCGACAAGGACAACGCGCCGCGCTGGAATCCGCCGGCGCTGGCCGACGTGACGGAAGCCATGGTCGCGCAGTTCTTCACGCCGGCCTGGCCGGACCACGCGCATCCACTGCGCCATCTTTAACCGACGAGGTGATCATGCTGCGCCGCGACTTGCTGAAACTCCTTTGCGCGGCCGCCGCGCCGCTGCCGGCGTGGGCCGGCGAAACGCCCGACCCGGCGGCCGACCACCACCAGCACCTGTTCAGCCCCGCGATGGCGCGGCTGCTCGATACCGGCGCGGGCGGCGGCCCGCCGGCGATCGGTGCGAACGACCTGGTGCCGCTGCTCGACAGTGCCGGCATCCGCCGCGCCGTGCTGCTGTCCACGGCGTATGTCTACGGCAGCCCGGTGCGCAAGATCAATGACGAGTACACCAAAGTGCAAGCGGAGAACGACTGGAACGGCGCCCAGGCCGCGCTGTTCCCGGACCGCCTGCGCGCATTCGGCAGCGTCAATCCGCTGAAGGATTACGCGCTGGAGGAAGTGGCGCGCTGCGCGGCCGCGCCCAACCTGCGCCACGGCCTGAAGCTCCACTTCGGTAACTCCGATGTGCAGCTGGAACTGCCGGAGCACGCGCAGCGGCTGAAGGAAGTGTTCGCAGCGGCGAACAAGCATGGCATGGCGATCGTCGTCCACATGCGCGCCTCCTTGTCGAAGCACCGGCCGTATGGCGCCGTGCAGGCACGCGTGTTCCTGGACGAGCTGCTGCCGGCCGCGCCGGACGTCGTCGTGCAGGTGGCACACATGGCCGGCAGCGGCCCGGGTTACGACGATCCGGCGGCGGACGACGCGCTCTCCGTGCTGGCCGAGGCGGTGGCGAAACACGACCGGCGCACGCGCCGCCTGTATTTCGATGTCGCTTCGCTGGCGCGGCCCGGCATGAAGCCGCACGATGCGGCCAACCTGGTGCAGCGCATCCGCCAGATCGGCACCGACCGCATCCTGTATGGCTCGGACGCGGCATCGGGTGAAAACCTGCGGCCACGCGAAGGCTGGGCCGCCTTCCGCCAGTTGCCGCTGACGGAAACGGAACTGGCCCGTATCGCGCAAAACCTGGCACCGTACCTGCGCAACGCCAGTGCCGGCGCGGCCCGGCGCAATCCGCGGCGCTCGGTGACCGCCCGCTCGCTGCCGGCGCGTCAGGAGTGATAGCAGCCAAACAATGTTAAGCCGTTTCCTTTGATGAATTAACAATTTTACGTTGCTCAGCAGCAACGTATATTACATTTCCATAGTTTTGTTTAACACTTATGGATGCGGTCCAGCCATACTTTCGTTCCCCGCCACTGCGCCGCCTTGCGCAGACCGGTGTGAGTTGAAAGGACTAGCATGGCCCCCATTATTTTTTCTCTGCGTAAGATCGCCTTCGCCGCCGGCGTGCTGGCTGCCGCGTCGGCACCCGCGCTGGCCCAGGAAGCCGCGCCGGACAGCGCCCTCAAACTGACCGGTTTCATGTCCATCGTGGGCGGGCGCGTGCTCGGCTCCGGCCTGCGCGACGATTATGTCGGTTCACCCACGATCAACGGCCAGCAATGCCCGTGCTACGTGGCGGACTGGCACAATGCCGGCGTGTATGACCACAGCTTCGCGCTGGACCAGGAATCGCGCGCCGGCATCCAGGCCAAGTACACCGTCAACCGTGACCTGAACCTGGTCGCGCAGGTCGTGATCCGTGCCACCGACTTCAAGCCCAGCGTGCAGTGGGCCTACGCGGCCTACACGGTCAACAAGAACTGGGAAGTGCAGTTCGGTCGCAAGCGCATTCCGCTGTATTTCTATTCCGACTTCCAGGACGTCGGCGCGGCCTATCCGTGGGTATCCCCACCGCCCGAACTGTACGGCTGGGAAGCGGCCAACTATAACGGCGCGAGCGTGCGTTACAAGACCACCGTCGGCGACACCAGCGTCACCACCAGCATGTTCGCCGGCGGCGAAACGGTCAACGACTCCGAGTACTCCAAGCTGTTCTCGACGGGGGAAACGAAAATCCGGTGGCGCAACCTGGTCGGCGGCGATGTCGAACTGGCCAACGGCCCGTTGACGGTGCGCGGCGTCTACATCCAGGCAAACACGAACAGCGTGAATCCTTCCCTCGAACTGGACGACCATGCCCACCTGAAGGCCTACGGCATCGCGGCCAACCTCGATTTCGACAAATGGTTCGTACTCTCCGAGCTGACGCAGCAGACCCGCCAGTTCGACGGCTACCGCGTCACGACGCCGGCGCTGACGGTCGGTGCCGGCTATCGCATCGGCGCCTGGACGCCGTTCATCAACGTTGCCAAGTACACCGAGCGCACCACCGACAGCGAGGCTTACCAGCCGACGTCGTGGAAGCGCACGTCACTGACGCTGCGCTACGACATCGATGCCCGCAGCGCGGTCAAGGCGCAGTTCGACCGTCATAACGATCGCACACGCAACTTCGGCGACACCGTCAACGTCGTGCGCCTGTCCTACGACCGCCTGTTCTAAGCAGCAAAGGAATCACGCAATGAATCACGCAATGAATCACGCAACCGCGCGCAAGAAGTTGATGCTGGCCCTCGCGGCCACCTTGCTGGCGGCTTCGGCCAGCGCCGAGATCGTCGTTGTCGTCAATCCGGCCAACCCCGCCACGCGCATGTTCAGCGCTCAGGCAGCCCAGTTCTTCCTGGGGAAATCGAACCAGTTCACGCCGATCGACCAGGGCAAGGACTCGGCCATTCGCCGCGAGTTCTACGAAAAGGCGGCCAGCAAGTCGCTGGCCGAAGTGGAAGGGCTGTGGGCCAAGCTGGAGTTCTCCGGCAAGGGCACGGCGCCGAAGGCCTTCGGGTCCGATGCGGCGGTCAAGAAAGCCATCGCCGCCGACACGTCGGCGATCGGCTACATCAACAAGTCGTCGGTGGATGACAGCGTCAAGGTGCTGCTGACGTTGCCGTAAGCCGGCAGGGCAGGCCGCTCAGGCCTGCTCGCGGTGCCGCAGCACGACGCGCTCGGCACCGTTGAAGTACTGCGCCAGCCGTTCGGCCATATAGACAGACCGGTGCTGGCCGCCCGTGCAGCCGATGGCGACGGTCAGGTAGCTGCGGTTGTCTCTCTTGAACGCCGGCAGCCACTTCTCGACGAACGTGCGGATGTCGCCGAACATCTCTTCCGCGCTGGGTTGCGCGTCGAGGAAGGCGATCACCGGCGCATCGCGGCCGTTCAGCGGCCGTAACGTCAGGTCATAGTACGGGTTCGGAATGGCGCGCACGTCGAACACGTAATCCGCGTCCTGCGGCACGCCCACCTTGAAGGCAAACGATTCGAAGAACAGCGTCAGCGGCGCGTTCTCGCTTTCCACCAGGTCCTTGATCCAGCCCCGCAGCTTGTTGGCCGACAGTTCGGACGTGTCGATCACGTGCCCCAGCTGCTCGATGGCCGAGAGGCGCTCGCGCTCTTCCTGGATGCATTCGATCAGCGTGCGGCGGGCGGCCGGGTTCTTGTCGGGATGGAGTTCGTGCGACAGCGGATGGCTGCGCCGCGTCTCGGAAAAGCGCGCCACCAGCGAGTGCGTGTTCGCGGTCAGGAACATCACCTTGACGTCGTGCCCGATGTCCTTGAGTTTGCGGATATCGCCCGGCAGCGTGGCCAGCGACGCGGCGCTGCGCGCATCCACCGACACGGCCAGCGCCGGCGTGCCTTCTTCGCATAGTGTGGCCACGAGACTGGCCAGCAGCGCGGGCGGCAGGTTGTCCACGCAATAGAAGCCGGTGTCTTCGAGAACGTTCAGGGCAACCGATTTGCCCGAGCCGGATATACCGGTAATGAGGACGATACGCATGCGCGCATGATACCCCAAATCTTGCGGCCTTCGCGCATCGCGGCCTTGCCGCGCTTCAGGCATGCGGTGGCGCGAACGGCCAGTGCAGCGGCGAGCCGTCGATCCAGGCGCGCGCGCTGGCGAAGGCGTGATCGCGCGCCATTTCCCGGCTGTCGAACGTGCCGGCCGGCTGCAGCAGGCGGTGGCGCTGGATCTGCGTCGCCTCGTCCGCGATCGTCGCTTCGTAACCGTAACCCTCCGGCCCCGCCAGGGCGGCGACTTCGATGAGGTGGCCTCGATAGGCCTGTCTTGTCATGCTCGTTCTCCGTGGATGGGGAAGCCGAAGATCATTTACGCCAGAAGCGGTCCAGCAGCGGCGTCACGCTGGTGCCGTGCACAACGATCGACAGGACGATGACGGCCAGGGTCAGGTTGATCAGTTGCTGCGCCAGCGGCTGCGGCAGTCCGTGATTGATCGCGTACATCAGGTAGTAAAGCGAGCCGATGCCGCGCACGCCGAACCAGGCGGCAATGACGCGCATGCGCGGCGTCGTCCGGCTGCCCGTCAGCGCCACCAGCACGCTGACGGGGCGGGCGACGAAGAACAGGAACAGCGCCAGCACCCAGCTGCGCCAGTCGAACAGCAGTGTGGTGACGGCGCCGCCCAGCAGCAGCACGAGGGTCAGCTCGGACAGGCGCTCCATGTGCTCCTTGAACAGCAGGGAGCCGTGGCTGACGGATGGGGGCGCGTCGGCATCCGTGACAACCGCGTTGCGGCGCGCCAGCGTCTGCTCGGTCTGGCGCAGCGCCACGCCGGCACAGAACACGGCCAGGAAGCCCCAGACGTGGGCGGCCAGGCCCAGCCCGTAGACGACGGCGATCAGACCCAGGCCCATCAGGTCGTCCAGCACTTCATGACCGGGCCGGCTGGCGCGCAGCGTGAAGTTGACGCGCGCCAGCGCCATGCCGCAGACGCCGCCGATGAGGATGGCGCCAAGCGTGCCCCAGATGAGCTCCATGCCGAGCCAGTGCAGGCCGTTGTCGCCCAGGTCATGCAGCCCCAGCAGGCCCAGACCCAGCATGACGAAGGGGAAGGCGCTGCCGTCGTTCATGCCGGCCTCGCAGCCCAGCGTAAACCGCAGCGGGTCCTCGTCGCCGGCGTGGCGCAGTTGCACGTCCGATGCCAGCACCGGGTCGGTGGGCGCCAGTAGCGCGCCCAGCAGCACGCCGGCGCCCAGCGGCAGGTCGAGCACGGTGCAGCAGAACAGCGTGATCAGGCCAACCGACAGCACCATGGCCGCCCAGGCCAGCCGGATCGGCGCCCCCCAGCGGCGCCGGCTGAACGGCACCGGCATCTTGATTCCTGCGGAAAACAGCGAGATCAGCACGGCGACTTCGGTCAGAACCTCCAGCAGTGGCGCGGCGGCAAAGACGTCGAAGACAAAGAAATGCAGACCCATCGGCCCGAGCAGTATGCCGATGGCCAGGTAGATGATGGCGGAGGTAAACGGCAGCCGGGCAATG